>Ga0307986_10000030_pt1 | contig 87793 bp, 91 predicted proteins | sample EllFjometageno82_FD_203170 | JGI IMG/M metagenome (GOLD analysis project Ga0307986, IMG submission 203170) | Marine microbial communities from Ellis Fjord, Antarctic Ocean - #82 | ecosystem: Environmental > Aquatic > Marine > Unclassified | place: Southern Ocean | collected 2014-10-09 | reverse complement strand
CTAGCTTCATATATAAATTGTAAGAATACAATCCATACGATTTTGAAGTGTGTACGACAAATTTTGGTAACCTTAACCGTCCACACTTCTCTTCTTAAATTTTTACTTTTTAAATAGCTAATTGGGCATAAAGAGCCCAATAATCCTCACTAATCTATTGAGTAAACAATAATTTTAACGAGAAAGTGTGCTGCTTATAAGCTAAAATAAAAGTAAATCAAGCCTTTAGCATTTAAATAAATAGGTAAATATATGAGCAAATACAGGGTTTATTTGATTTTTTTTAATTTCTAAATTAATAACTTAACAAGTTAATAACATAAAATTCATGATGATATTTAATTTTAAAAAAGTTGCAAAATTGATCCGAAAAAATATAGAAATTTTATTTTTTGTTTTTCTAATAGTTCTCACAATTGTAATCACATCTTCTTATAATAATAGTAAGAGTCAAACTACTGAAAATTATAAAGATACAATTAATAATGTTTTTTTTAAAAAAACTATCAATCATATTTTTAAGAACCTAACCTCAAGATATAAAAGCATAAACCATAAAATTTCTAATGGTGAAACATTTAATAAAATATTAAGTAGCTATTCAATTACAAATGATGAGATTATTAAAATTAAAAAAAAATTAAATTTAGATAATAGTTTAAATAATCTTAAAACTGATCTTAGTATAAAACTTACAATAGATAAATTAAATGATGGAAGGGTTACTTTTTTTGTTTTTCCGGTTTCTAGAACTGAAAAAATCCAATTAACTCGAAACTTAGAAACTGACTTATTTAAAAAAAAAATAATTATAACAAACCTAAACAGAAGAGTCGTTTTTAAAGAGGCAAAAATTTTACAAAGTTTATATAAAACTGCTATTAACTTAAAAGTTCAACCAAACATAATTATTGAATTTGCTAGAATTTATGGTTTTCAAGTGGATTTTCAAAGAGACATTAGAAAAAATGATAATTTCCAAATTATGTATGAAGTTTTTGAGGATGATAATGGAAAGATATTTGAAACAGGAAATATAATTTTTGCAGATTTAAAGTTAAGTGGTGTAAATAATTCATTATATTATTTTGATAAAAAAGGTAGTGAAGGACATTTTGATAAGAATGGTAAGAGCGTTAAAAAGGCTTTAATGAAGACACCAATTAATGGTGCAAGACTTTCATCTGCATTTGGAATGAGAAAACATCCTATTGATGGATATAATAAAATGCATAAAGGAACTGATTTTGCTGCACCAATGGGTACACCGATTATGGCTTCAGGAGATGGTGTTATAATAAGAGCTAGATGGTGTGGTGGTGGTGGAAACTGTGTTAAAATAAAACATAATTCTACCTATCAAACAATTTATGCTCATATGAAAAGTTTTGGTCGAGGTATAAAAGAAGGAGTGAGAATTAAACAAGGTAAAATTATTGGCTATGTTGGTTCTACTGGAAATTCTACAGGTCCTCACTTACATTATGAAGTCGTCGAGAATGGAAAAAAAATTAATTCTCAAAAATTAAAGCTTCCTTCTGGTAAAATATTGAAAGGTCAAGATAGAAAAATATTTGAAGTTCAAAAAATTAAACTGGATGTTTTAAAATCAGAATTAATTATTGGCTTAAATTAAATTGCAGCTGTTTTCTTTTCCACTGGTTTCTTTCCAGCAGTTTTTTCAGCTTTTTTGATTTCTAGCTCAGGAACTATTATTTCCTCTTTTTCAATTTTGACAGACTTAGCCACTTCTTTTACTTCATCAGCTTCAGTTTTAATGGGATTTACTGCCTGAATAGGGGCCGAATTTACTCTTGCCATTCTAATGCTTTCTTGTTCATTTTGCACTCTTGTAAAGTGATCAGCATGCTGAAAATAATTTTCAGATAAAACTCTATCTTCATTTGCTAGAGCTTCTCTGGCCATTTCGTTATATTTTTCAATTAATTTTACAGCATTATGATTATTTCTACCTGGAACACCTCTTCGAAAGTTATCATTATTAGAAAATTTTGACCCTTCATTATTACTTCTAAATGGGGGTCTTCTATTGTTATTACTTCTGAATGGAGGTCGTCTATTATTATTATTACTTCTAAATGTTACCATATTTATATCTTTTAATTTAAATTTTAGTACTGATTATACAGCGATCATTATTTCCATAATCTTTTATGGCTTTATTTACGTAAAAACCCTCTTCTTTTAATATTTTCTTAACTTTATTTTTTTGATTAAAACCAATCTCTAAAATAAATTTACCATTTTTCTTAATCAGAGTTCCTGCTTTATTAATAACTTTTCTGATTTTTGAAAACCCATCAAGCCCACCACTTAAAGCTAACTTTGGTTCAAAGTTAACAACATCTTTTTCCAGATATTTAAAAAATGACAATTTAATATAAGGAGGGTTTGAAACAATTAGATCATATTTCCCAATTTTAAAATTGTCAACACTAGAATGAAAGAACTTTGCTCTGTTTAATAAACTTAGTTGTTTTGCATTGAATTTACTTACATTTATACTTTTTTTAGAGATATCTATTCCTGTCCCATAAAAATTAGGTCTCTCTTTTAGTATGGATAAAAGAATACATCCAGATCCAGTTCCAATATCTAGAACTTGTAATTGTGCGTCGTTTGAATAGATTTTTAAAACTTGCTCTATTATTAACTCTGTATCAGGCCTCGGAATTAGTACATCTTTGTTGACAAAAAATTCATCTTTCCAAAACTCTTTTTTGTTTATTAGGTGGGCAACTGGTTCTCCTGTTTTTCTTCTTTCAATTAAACCTTTAAATTTTTTTAACTGTTCTGAGTTCAAAATTTCTTTAGGATTTAAAATTATATATTTTTTATCTTTTTCAATTGAGTTAGACAGTAATATCTCACTGTCAAGTTGAGGATTAGATATTTTATTTTTTTGTAGGATGCTTGTTCCTTTGTTTAGAATATTTTCTATGTTCATCTTAATTAAGATTACTTAATTTCTCTTCTTGTGCCTGAAGCGTTAAGCTTTCTACCATTTCATCAAAAGCTTCACCTTCCAAAAAAGCTTCGAGTTTGTGTAGTGTTAGATTAATACGATGATCTGTTACTCTACCTTGTGGAAAATTGTATGTTCTGATTCTTTCAGAGCGATCTCCAGTTCCAATTTTACTTTTTCTATCTTGTGATCTTTCACCCTCTATTCTTGATCTCTCAAGTTCATAGAGTCTTGATCTTAAAATTAACATTCCTTTTGCTTTATTTTTGTGTTGTGATTTTTGATCTTGCTGAGACACAGATAATCCAGTTGGTATATGTGTAATTCTGACAGCACTGTCGGTTGTATTTACAGATTGTCCTCCAGGGCCACCAGCTCTAAAAACATCAATTCTTAGATCTGAATCATTTATCTTTATGTCAACTTCCTCAGCTTCTGGCAGAACGGCTACAGTTGCTGCAGAAGTATGGATTCTTCCTTGTGTTTCTGTGTCTGGAACTCTCTGGACACGATGAACTCCGCTCTCATACTTCAAGGTTGAATAAATATTTTTTCCTCTAATTGATGCAATGACCTCTTTAATTCCACCTGCCTCACTCTGGGACATGCTTATTAATTCCAATTCCCATTTTTTTTGATGACTAACTTTTTCATACATTTTAAAAAGATCTGAAGCAAACAAACTTGCTTCTAAACCACCTGTGCCAGCTCTAATTTCTATAATTGCATTTTTCTTATCCGCATCATCTTTAGGCAATAGAAATAATTTTAATTTCTTTTCTATTGTCTCATTTTCTGACTTAAGATCTTTTAATTCATTTTCGGCCATTTTTTTAAACTCATCATCACTATCAGAGTCATCTAAAATTTTTTCTAAATCTTTTTTCTCCGGCTCGTATGAAAAATATTTTTTAGCATCACTAATTACATCATTTAAATCTGAATATTCTTTTGATTTTTCTGCAAATAGATTTTTATCTACATCACCTGTTGACAATTCTTTTTCTAATAAGGAGTGTTTAGATATTAATTCTTCAATAGTTTTTAGAGGTATCATTTTAATTTTTTATCAAGTTCTGCAGCTTTTTTTTCAACTTCACTTACAACTTTTGATATTATATCTTCTGATAAAACCTTTTCAGCTTGAATGCCAGATAAATAAAGCATATTATTGCCTTTACCACCACCGGTAATACCTATATCAGTCATAGCAGCTTCTCCCGGTCCATTCACTACACACCCAATAATTGATAATGTTATTGGTGTCTTTATGTGAGAAAGTTTTTCTTCTAATGTTTTAACTGTATCTATCACCTGAAAGGCTTGTCGTGCACATGAGGGACATGATATAATTTTTACTCCCCTATTTCTTAAATTAAGTGATTTTAATATCTCATTACCTATCTTAATTTCTTTAACAGGGTCATCTGATAATGAAATTCTTATTGTATCACCTATCCCATCCATTAAAAGCGACCCTAGGCCTATTGAAGATTTAATACTCCCTGAAATAAAACTTCCTGCTTCTGTAATTCCCAGGTGTAATGGATAATCTGTCACTTTTGAAAGTTGGCGATATGCAGCCATAGATAAAAAAACATCTGAGGACTTAACGCTAATTTTAAAGTTATAAAAATCTTGATCTTCGAGAATTTTAATATTTCTTTGCGCACTTTCAACTAAAGCCTCTGGACATGGCTCTTTATATTTTTCTAAAATATCTTTTTCAAGTGATCCTGCATTCACTCCTATTCTTATGGAGCAGTCATTATTTTTTGCTGCACTTAATACATCATGTATTTTTGATTTATCACCTATGTTACCTGGATTAATTCTTAAACATTTTGCTCCATTTTCAGCAGCCTCAATGGCTCTTTTATAATGAAAATGAATATCAGCAATTATTGGTACAGAAACGTTTTTAGTTATTTCCTTAAGCGCTAACGAAGATTCTTCATCTGGGCAGGATACTCTAACAAGGTCAGCTCCCTCTTCTTGAATATCATTAATTTGTTTAATAGTTGCTTGAATATCTGTGGTTAATGTATTTGTCATTGATTGAACAGAAATAGGATTATCACCACCTATTTTTACATTTCCGACATTTATAACTTTAGTTTTCTTTCTATGTATGTCTCTGAATGGTCTTAAGCTCATAATTTAATCTAATTTAAATTCTTTATGAAGGGCTGCAATAGCTTTTTTTATATATTTACTTGAAATTAAAACAGAAATTTTTATTTCTGAAGTTGAGATAACCATAATATTAATCTTTTTTGAGGCCAATGCTTGGAACATTCTGTAAGTAATTCCAGGTGTTGTAATCATTCCAACTCCTATAATTGATACTTTAGATACATTTTTATCATGTGTAAATTTTCTAAAAGAAATTTTTTTATTTTGTTTTATTATTTTTTCTGTTTTTTTTAAATCTTCTGACTTAATAGTAAACGTCATATCTGTTTCTTTACTATTTAATGAGATGTTTTGTACCACCATATCTACATTGATTTGATTAAGTGATAATGGTTTAAAAATAGAAGCTGCTACACCAGGCTTATCCCTAACCCCTACCATAGTAACTTTGGCATCATTTTTTGTTGAAGTGATACCTGTAATAATTTGATCACTGAAAGCTTTTTTATTACTTGTTATTAAAGTGCCCTTCTTTTTAATAAATGAAGATTTAACTGAAAAACTTATATTGTTTAATTTAGCATCTTGAACTGAGGTCGGCTGCATAACTTTTGCACCAAGCGAAGCCATTTCTAGCATCTCATCATAAGAAATTTTATTAATTTTTTTTGCTTTAATATGATTTTTAGGATCAGTAGTGTAAACTCCGTCTACATCTGTGTAAATGATACATTCACTAGCATTAAAAAACTTTGCTAACATTATAGCTGTTGCATCTGTTCCACCTCTACCCAATGTCGTAATTCTATTATCTTTGTTAACTCCCTGAAAGCCAGATATAATAGGTATTCCACCAATATTAATAAATTTCGATATTTTATCTTTATTTATTTTATTAATTCTTGCAGCCTTGTGGGGGCCATTAGTAAGAATGGGGAGTTGCCAAGACATCCAAGATCTCGCTTTGTATCCTAGGTGTTTTAATCTACCAGCTATTAGTGCACAAGCCACTTGTTCACCAGAGGATAATAAAACATCATATTCTGCAGGGTCGAAGTTGTCACTTAATTCTTTTGTTTTTTTTATTAGATCGTTGGTAGCTCCACTTATTGCTGAGGAAACCACAATTACTCCAATACCTTTTTTTTTATAGGAGCGAATTATATTGGCAACATTTTTTATTCTATCTATACTCCCTACAGAGGATCCACCGAACTTTAGAACAACAGTTTTCATTGATAATTATAGTTAATTTATATTTGCTAAAATACATCTTAATTGTTATGTCCACAAGTGATCTATTATGAATTCAATAAATAAAAAAGAGATAGAGAAATTTTCAAGAATTGCTGAAGAATGGTGGAATCCTAATGGTAAATTTAAACCTTTACATAATTTTAATCCTATAAGAATTAAATATATAAAAGAAAATATAATTAAAGATTTCAATATTAAGTCTTCAATTAACCCATTTAGAAATATTAAGATACTAGATATTGGATGTGGTGGAGGTTTGTTGTCTGAACCCATGTGCAGATTAGGTGCTAGTGTGGTTGGGATAGATGCTTCAAAAAAAAATATTGAAGTTGCAAAATTCCATGCAAAGAAAAATAAACTTAAGATAGATTACAAAGTGGCATCACCTGAAAAATTAAAAACTAAGGTGAAATTTGATGTGGTTTTGAATATGGAAATAGTTGAACATGTTGAAGACATAAATTTTTTTATTAAAGAAAGTTCAAAATTACTAAGAAAAAATGGTGTTATGTTTATTGCAACTTTAAATAAGACTTTAAAATCATATACTTTTGCAATTATTGGTGCTGAGTATGTTTTAAGATGGCTACCAATTGGAACTCATGATTGGGAAAAATTTGTAAGACCCAATGATTTAATAAATATTACAAAAAAAAATAATTTAATATTTAAAAAATTAGATGGCATGAAGTTTAATTTACTAGATAATAGTTGGAAAGTGAGTGATGACACTTCTATTAATTATATAACTAAGTTTTTAAAAAGTTAATTTGAACTATTTTTTACCCAAGGTATCGTCTCTACTTTTATACCCTCCTCATTTAGTTCTTTAAGCTCCTCTTTACTAGTTATGCCGTAAATTCCTCTAGAGGTCTTTTTATTTTCATAATGCATAGATCTTACTTCATAAGAAAAATTTTTGCCTACATAATCAAAATTTTTTTTAATAAAATTTTTATATTCTGAAAATGTTTTTTTTGTTTCTTTGACTTTTAATTCCTGATTATCAGTTTTAGAATTATTTTTAGATCTAAAGACGCTTGGTGACATTAAAGTTTTTTGAACATTTAAAGAATCACAAACATGGCAGTTAAGAAATTTTTGTTTTTTTAATTTTTCATATTCTTCAGAAGATGAAAACCAACTATCAAAAGAAACTTCACAATCTTTACAAATAAGTTTATATAAAATCATATATTACAGTTAATAATAACTAAATTAGTTCAACGATCTACTAACTTCTATAGTCAGTATTAATTTCTATATATTTTTTAGTTAAATCCATCGTGTATGCAGTAAATTTTTTTAAACCCATGTTAAGATTTATTGAAATATCTATGACATGCTCCTTCATATAATTTGCAACATCGCTTTCTTTATAATTGTTCACAAGTTGTCCTTTGTCTATAATTTTAATATTTCCAAAATTGATTGATAGTTTTTTTAAATTTATATTTACTCCAGATTTACCTATAGCCATTATTATTCTTCCCCAATTTGGATCTTCACCTGCAATAGCAGTTTTTACAAGAGGAGAATTAGCAATAGAAAAAGCAATTTTTTTTGCATCCTTTTCATTTTTTGATTTCACAATATTGATTGTTATAAATTTACTAGCACCCTCTCCATCACCAACTATTCTTTTCGATAAATTTAATAAAACTGAATGTAGTGCCTCATTAAAATCTTGTATTTTTTTATCACTTATATTATTTATTTTTGAATTTTTAACTTTCCCTGTAGAAAAGATTGAGACCATATCATTTGTACTTGTATCTCCATCACAAGTAATCGCATTAAAGGTAGTTTCAATATTATTTTTTAACAATTCATATAAAATATCATTTGAAAGATCGGCATCTGTAAAAACATAACCCAATGTTGTTGCCATATTTGGATAAATCATTCCTGAACCTTTTGCGATACCGTAAATTTTTACTTCTTTATTTCCAATTCTACATTTTTCCATTGCAAGTTTTGGTTTTAAATCAGTCGTCATTATACCTAATGCCGCCTTCATCCAAATTAGTTTATTTTGTGTATACTTAATTTTATTGATTAAGTCTGGAATGCTTTTTTTAATTTTTTTAGTTGGGTATTTTTCACCAATTGTACCTGTGCAACCAAAAATAATTTCATTAGATAATATATTTTTTGGATGATCCTCATCTTCTTTTTGTTTTTTTGAGAGTTGTAATGAAGTTTCTTCTGCTATTTCTTTTAAACCTTTGTAACCCTCTTGGCCAGTAAAGGCGTTAGCATTTCTTGTGTTGATTATAAGAGATTTTATCTTTTTACTTTTAACTTTTAAGTTCCATTTAATGTTTTCTGAAATTATTTTTGATTGTGTATAAACAGAAGCATAGTTTGCTCCATCTCTGAAATAAAACATAACCAGATCATCTCTTGGTTTATTGTATAAGTTTGCACAAGTAGTAGAGATTGAAACCCCATCTATATGATCTAAATCCTGAAAGTCGCTCATTTTTGACTTAGATGATTGTAGAATTTTAAAATTTCCGAATTTAATTGCCATGCTATTTAAAATATTTGTTTCATACTTATATTAAAAGTTATAATTAAATAATATATCAAATAAATCAGATGCTTAATCCTTTAAATTTTCTCTCAAAATTCATCAAATCAAGCAATCAAAAAGAGCTTGATCGAATTGTTAAGATTGTTGAAAAAGTTAACTCATTTGAGGACAAAATCAAGATACTTTCAAATATTGATTTTCCAAAGAGAACCATCGAATTAAAGAATCAAATTGCTCAAGGTGCTGACATTAACACCTTGTTACCAGAAGCTTTTGCCCTTGTAAGAGAGGCATCTAATAGATCTAGGAATGAAAGACACTACGATGTTCAAATAATAGGTGGCGTTGTTTTACATGAAGGAAAAATTGCAGAAATGAGGACTGGGGAGGGAAAAACTTTAACCATTTGTCTTGCTGCTTATTTAAATGCTCTAATTGGCAAAGGTGTACATGTTGTTACTGTCAATGATTATTTGGCTAAAAGAGATTCTCAAGAAATGGGTGAAATCTATAAATTTTTAGGTCTCACTTATGGATACATAAATAATGACCAGGATGACTACGAGCGAAAAAAAAATTATAATTTTGATATCACTTACGCTACTAACAGTGAGCTTGGTTTTGATTACTTGAGAGATAATATGAAACTCTCCAAAGAGCAAATGGTTCAAAGAGGACATGCCTTCACAATTGTTGATGAAATAGATTCTTGTTTAATTGATGAGGCTAGAACACCGCTGGTTATTTCTGGAGCAGCTGAAGATAAAACGGATCAATATCTCGCAATGGATAAATTAGTTAGAACACTAAACTCAGAACATTATGAAATTGATGAGAAAGATAAGAATATTTTACTGACAAACGAAGGGATTAATAATGTAGAGAAAATGCTTTCTAATGCTGGTGTTTTAAAAAATAATAATTTTTATGATCCTGAAAATTTGAGTCTCGTCCATCATGTTAACCAATCACTAAAAGCAAATCATTTATTTGAAAAAGGTAAGGATTATATTGTTAGTGACGGTACTTTAAAAATTATTGATGAACTTACTGGTAGAATTTTAGAAGGAAGAAGATTTGGAGATGGTCTTCATCAAGCCCTTGAAGCAAAAGAACGAATAGACGTTCAAGCTGAAAATCAAACACTTGCTTCTATAACTTATCAAAATTATTTCAAACTTTATGATAAAATTTCAGGATGTACAGGAACTGCTGCTACAGAAGCTCAAGAATTTTATGAAATATATGACTTAGTAGTGGTTATAATTCCTACAAATAAAAAAATGATCAGAAATGATTGGAATGATCAAATTTTTAGAACTGAGGAAGAAAAAAATAAAGCTATAATTAAAAAAGTTTTAGAATGTCAAAAAATAGGCCAACCAATTTTAATTTTTACCTCAAGTATCAATAAATCCGAAACTTATTCAAAACTCCTTAATGAGGTAAGAGTAAAACATGTAGTTTTGAATGCGAAAAATCATGAAAATGAAGCAGAAATTATAGCTAATGCTGGAAAAATTAACTCTGTGATAATTACAACTAGTATTTCTGGAAGAGGAGTTGATATTCAATTGGGTGGTAAAAAAGGTAGTCAGCCCGATAAAGAACTTTTAATTAATAAGAATGAAATAAAACTATTAGGTGGTTTGTTTGTAATTGGTACTGAAAGAATGGAGTCTAGAAGAGTTGACAACCAAGCAAGAGGTAGGGCGGGTCGTCAAGGGGACGAGGGAAGCTCTATTTTTTATGTTAGTTTAGAAGATGACTTAATGAGAATTTTTGGTTCAGAGTCCATGAATAACATTCTTCAAAAACTTGGATTAAAAGATGGAGAAAGTATTGATCATCCTTGGATTAATAAAGCACTTGAAAGAGCTCAGCAAAAAGTTGAAGCAAGAAATTTTGATATAAGAAAGAATTTATTAAAATTTGATGATGTTCTAAATGATCAGAGGCATGTAATATTCTCTCAGCGTGATGGGGTAATGAATAGTGAAAAAGTTTTTGACTATTCTGATGAGTTTATGTCTGAAATTATGTCTCATTTAGTAAATTTAAAAAGTCAAAATTTAGTAAAAAATAAAAAAAATGAATTTACCAATCAGTTAAAAACTTTACTTGGAAAGAGTATCAATGATCAGGATTTTGAAATTTTAATTAATTTAAAAGATCAGGATTTTGAAGATAAAATAAATTCCAAGTTCTTAAAAGTGAGAAATGAAAGAATTAAAATTTTGGACGAAGAAAAAGCAAAAGAAATTGAAAAAAGAATTTTTCTTCAGTGTATAGATTTGAATTGGAAGTCACATATTCAGTATCTTGAGCAATTAAGGCAAGTTATAGGGCTTAGGTCTTACGGGCAGAGAGATCCGTTAGTTGAGTATAAAAAAGAAGCTTTTCATCTTTTTGAAAATTTATTGAATAAACTTAAAATTGATTTTGTAACAATCTTAATCAATTTAAAAATTGTTCAAGAACCTCCTCAAGAAAAAGAGATTCATAAACCAACTGTAATTGACTCAAAGTATATGGGGAAAAAAATGAGTCGAAACGAACCATGCTTATGTGGTTCTGGTAAAAAGTATAAAAAATGCTGTGGAGCTCTATAAAGAGAATATTAAATAACCCAATGTGGCTATTATTATAAAAGAAATTCCTAAGTTTATTTTCGATTTAAAAAAACTTTCAATAAATATATTAATCTTATTTTTTTTCATACTTAATGTATTTAAATCATCTAATTGACTAACAAAACCTTTACTTCTTCCAATTGTTAAAAACTTATTCTTTCTATGATTAAAAATTTCATCCCCACTCATATTAAAGAATTCTTCTAAATTATTTTTAATTGATTTTCTAACATTGTCTAAAATTAAGTCTCTGTCTCTGTGAGCCCCACCAACTGGTTCAGAAATAATTTCATCAATCACCTTTAAATCTAAAAGATCTTTTGATGATAATTTCATTGCTTTTGCAGCATCAAGTGTTCTTTTTGGGTCTCTCCACAAAATTGTTGCACATCCTTCTGGAGATATTACAGAATAAATTGCATTTTCTAACATCATAACTTTATTAGCAGATGCTAGTGCTATTGCACCACCCGATCCACCTTCACCAATAACAATTGCAAATGTTGGAACACTTAGCAGCATGCAACATTCTATTGATTTTGCAATTGCTTCTGCTTGACCTCTTTCCTCTGCCCCCACTCCTGGGTATGCTCCAGGTGTGTCTATAAAAGAAATTATTGGTATATTAAATTTATCTGCAAGCCTCATTAGTCTTATGGTTTTTCTATAGCCTTCTGGTCTCATCATTCCAAAATTTCTCTTAATTCTAGTTTCAAGGCTATCCCCTTTTTCTTGTCCTATCACTAGAACTGATTTTGCATTAAATTTTGCAAAACCTGCTAAAACTGATTTATCTTCTCCATAAAATCTATCACCTGATAGGGAAATAAAATCTTCAAACAGATTATCAATAAAAAATTTTGCTTTTGGCCTGTCCTCGTGTCTTGCAACTAATGTTGTTTGCCACGGATCTAAATTAGCATAAATTTCTTTGAGTTTTTTATCAATTTCTTCTTGTGACTCAGAAATTTTTTTTGTATCTACTTCAGAAAGACCATCTTGATTGTAGGGATCTTTTAGCTTTTCTATTTCAGTCTCAAGATTTTTAATTTCTGTCTCAAAATTTAAATAATTTTTCATATAAATATATTAATTATTAATTAATTAACAAAAAAGGCAATAAAATGTTTTAAATAATTAATATTTGACTTAATCATATTAAGAAGTACTCTGACTTTTATATCGGGAGAGACTATAAAAATAGCGCCGAAGGAGCAACCACCCCGGAAACTCTCAGGCAAAAGGACCGATGACAAACATAACACTCTGGAAAGAGATTTGATCTCGCCGATGGAGCAAAACTCTCAGGCAAACATACAGATGGGGTAAAATGGGTGCTATGAAAGAACAATATACAAAAATACACAATCTATCAGTTTCTAATATGTTGCTTAATTTTGTGAACAAAGAATTACTTAAGGATACAAATATCTCTTCAGAAAAATTTTGGGAGGGCTTTGATAGAGTGGTTCATGAATTAGCCCCAAAAAACAAAGAGCTATTAAAGATAAGAGAAGATTTACAAAAAAAAATAGATAATTGGCACATTGCAAATAGAGGCAATAAAATCAATCTTGAAGAATATAAAATATTTTTAAAAGAAATTAACTATCTAAAAAAAGTAGGCCCTGATTTTAAAATCAAAACAAGTAATGTTGATAAAGAAATAACCAGTATTGCTGGACCACAATTAGTAGTTCCAATCATGAACGAAAGGTACGCACTAAATGCTGCTAACGCAAGATGGATGAGCTTATATGACAGTTTATATGGTACAGATATAATTGAACAATCTGAAGATAGTACTTCCCAAAGATATGACCCTTTAAGAGGTGAAATGGTTATAAAGTATGGAAGAGATTTCTTGGAAAAATATTTTCCTTTAGAAAATTTGATCTGGAAAAATATTACTGGATTTAGAATTAATAAGGGTACTCTAATTATATTGAAAGATGATGTTGAATCATTACTAAAAAATAAAAATAAATTTATTGGTCACAGAGGAGAGGCTAACAGTCCAACAGCAATAATTCTTAAAAATAACAACCTTCACGTAGAAATAATTATAGACTCTAATGCTTTTAGTGCTCAACAAGATTCTGCTAATATTAGTGATATTATTGTTGAAGCGGCAGTTTCAACAATTTGTGATAATGAGGACAGTGTTGCTGCGGTTGATGCTGAAGACAAAATTATTTGTTACCGTAATTGGCTAGGTCTAATGAAAGGTGATTTAAAATCAACATTTGAAAAAAATGGAAAAACCTATGACCGTAAGCTAAATCCTGACAGAAGTTATATTTCTAAAGATGGAAAAGGATTAAAATTACATGGAAGAAGTTTATTGCTAATAAGAAACGTTGGACATCTTATGACTAATTCTGCAATTATTTTGAAAGACGGCTCTGAAGTGCCCGAAGGAATTATGGATGCTTTTATAACTTCAGCAGCATGCCTTCATGATATAAATAGAAAAGGCAACTCAAGAAATGGATCTATTTATATTGTTAAGCCAAAAATGCATGGTCCTGATGAAACTTCATTTACTGATTTGATTTTTACTAAAGTAGAAGAAGTTTTAGAGTTAAAAAAAAATACCTGTAAAATTGGTATTATGGATGAAGAAAGAAGAACTTCCTCAAATTTAAAAGAGTGCATCAGAACACTTGAGAATAGAGTGTTCTTTATTAATACAGGGTTTCTAGACAGAACTGGTGATGAAATGCATACCTCAATGGAGGCTGGCCCTATGATTAAAAAAGGAGATATGAAGTCTTCAAAATGGATTGGTGCATATGAAAATAATAATGTTGATATTGGTTTGCAGTGTGGTCTTTCGGGTAAAGCACAAATTGGTAAAGGAATGTGGGCTATGCCTGACAAGATGAAAAATATGATGGAACAAAAAACTGGTCATTTGATAGCTGGAGCAAATTGTGCCTGGGTTCCCTCACCTACGGCAGCAGCCCTTCATGCTTTACATTATCATGAAATAAATATTTTTGAAAAACAAAAAGAAATTCAAAAAAGAGAATCAGCAAAACTTGAAGATTTGTTAACAGTTCCTATCGCAGATAGACCAAACTGGTCCATGGAAGAAATTAATTCTGAAATTTCTAATTCTGCACAAACTCTTTTAGGGTATGTTGTAAGATGGATAGATCATGGTGTCGGCTGTTCAAAAGTACCTGATATTAATAATGTTGGTTTAATGGAAGATAGAGCTACTTTAAGAATTTCCTCTCAGCATATTGCTAATTGGATACATCACAATATTTGTACAAAATCACAAGTTATGGATGTAATGAAGAAAATGGCAAAAATTGTTGATGATCAAAATAAGAATGATGGTGTATATAATAGCTCTGGAAGAGGTAGGTACGAAATGATGTCTGAAAATTTTGAACAATCAATTGCTTTTAAAACAGCTTGTGATTTAATCTTTAAAGGTAAAGAACAACCCTCTGGTTACACAGAACCACTGTTACATCTGAATCGATTATTAAAGAAATCTAGTCAGAATTAGTTTTAATTCCAGTTCTATTTTTAAAAGCTGAATATAAAGTTCCATCGTCAAGACTTTCTATTTCACCACCAACAGGTAAGCCTTGTGCAAGTTTTGTAACTTTTGTATTTGTTTTTTTAAGGCTATCCTGAATATAATAAGCTGTAGTTTGACCCTCTACAGTTGCACTTGTTGCCAATATAACTTCTTCAATATTCTCCTTAATAACCCTTTCGACTAATGAATTTATTAAAAGATCTTCTTTTCTTTGTCCAGCAGAAGAAATCGTTCCACCAAGAATATGGAAGTATCCTCTATAAATATTTGAATTTTCAATCGACCACTGATCAGCAATATCTTCAACAACACATATTTTATTATATTTTTTATTGGTGTTTTCACAGTTACTACATCCCAAAGAATTTGATTTTAGAGTGCCACAAGACTGACACCTAATAACATTTTTATAAACTTGAGCAAGAGTATTAGCCATCGGCTTAACCAGTTCATCCCGATTGTTGATAAGTTTTAATACAATTCTTTTTGCAGATTTTGGACCTAGGCCTGGAAGTTTGGCAATTAGTTTAATTAGCTCTTCTATTTCATTGATATTTTGCATTTAATTAAAGTGGCCACTTAAAGCCAGGAATACCAAATCCACTAGTAGATTTTGAAATTTCTTCAGAAGTTTTGGATTTTAGTTCAGATTTTGCATGATTATGAGCTGCTACAATTAAATCTTCGATTATAATTTTATCTTCTTTCATTACCTCTTCTGATAAATCTATTTTGATCATTTCATTTTCCCCGTTTAATACTACTTTTACAGAGTTAGATCCTGATGTTCCTTCAACTTGAATATTTTTAATTTTTTCCTGACTCTCTTTCATTTTAGACTCTAATTCCTTAGCTTTATCTAAAATTTTTGTAAAATCAGTCATTTTTATTTTCTTTATTAAATGCTTTTACATCAATCAACTCAGCATCAGGAAACTTCTCTAAAGTTTCCTTATAAACTGAAGAATTTTTAACATTTTCTATTAATTCTTTTTTTAAATTAACCTCCTCTTCTTTTCTTGAAGGTTGGCCTTTGGTTTTACTGAGTGTAATTATCCATCTATTGTTAGTCCACTCATAAAGTTTTAAAGATAGGTCTTTAATAAAATCTTTATCTAAATCCTCATTAAAAGAAATTTCAATTCTTTGCATTTCAAAACTAACAAGGTTTACATTTTTTTCTAATTCATATTTCAACTTAATTTCTTTTTTTAAATTACAGATTTCTAATAAATCGTTAAAAGAATTTATAGAATTAATTTGTTTTTCATTCTTATCATTATCTTTAATCTTTATGTCTTTTTCTTGAACAATATTTTTCATTTGACCAATAGTTTTTTTCTTATCTTCTACGCCAAATAAATCATCATCCTCTTTCTTTTGTGAAAGAAATGTTTGATTTGTATTTTTGCTATCTATTAATGTATTTTTATAAATTACATCAGAAATATTTTTAATACCCTTTAGATGAATTAACCTAATTAAAAACATTTCCATCGATAGATGCTGATTGGAAACTATATCTAATTCTTCTAATGTTTTAATAGTAAACTGCCAAAACAATATTAAAGTTTCATTATTAACAATTTTTGAAATTTCTTTAATTTTGTTGAACTCCTCATCATTTAATGAAAAATTTGTACCGTCAGCATTCAATGAACCAATATTCTTAAAATAATATAAAAGCTCTAAAAAATCATTCATAAAAATTTTAGGTTCAACTCCTTGGTTATAGATTTCTCTATAGACATTTAAAACTTCTTTCTCTTTTGCTTCAAATATAAATTGAAATAAACTAATCAATTGTGATTTATCAAAAAAACCAAATATTTTTTGAGCAGCAGGTAAATCTAGTTCTTTGTCTTTATCTAATGTAAGTAGCGCTCTATCTAATAAAGATAAGGCATCTCTAACAGATCCTTCTGAAATCTTAATAATTAGTTTAAGTGCGTCATCAGACACATTTCCGTTTTCTTTATTTTTAATTTTCTTTATAAAATCAAACAGCTCTAATGACTTAATTCTAGACAAATCAAATCTTTGACAGCGCGATACTACTGTAATAGGAATTTTTTTTATCTCTGTTGTTGCAAAAATAAATTTTAAGTATTCGGGTGGCTCTTCTAAAGTCTTCAAGAGTGCATTAAATGCTTGTTTACTAAGCATATGCACTTCATCAATTATAAATATCTTATATTTAGCAGTTGTTGGGCCATATCTTGAAAATTCAATAAGATCTCTTACGTCGTCTACGCCCGTTTTACTTGCAGCATCCATTTCTAATACATCGATATGATTTGAATTTGAAATAGCATTACAATTTTCACAAAGGTCCTCTTTGCATAGTTTTTCTATTGCATTTGAACAATTTAATGATTTAGCAACTATTCTTGCTGTAGTCGTTTTTCCAATTCCTCTAATACCTGTAAAAAGGTAGGCGTTTGGTACTTTATTTGCCTTAATTGAATTAAATATTGTTTCTGCTACTACGTCTTGACCTATAAGATCATCAAATGTTTGAGGTCTGTATTTTAAAGCTAAAACTTTTGTATTTTTATTCATTTTTATAAGGAGACTAGAACCTGAAAAACTGTCTCTACGACTGCTTCTGTTAAGATCTGATCGGGTTCAAGCAGTATTCACCTCTAGCCTCCAAAACTATTATAGCAGTAATGTTTTCCAATCTACAAGAAAAGTTTCAGGACTATTTTTCTCTAAATTTATCAGCCTCAAAAACACCTAACACGTGAAAATCTTGGCAATGTAGCCCTAATTCTTCTAAAGATTTTTGAACTTTTGGATCTTCTATATGGCCATCTAGATCACACAAGAAAAAATATGATTTAAATGAATTTTGCTCTGGGTAACTCTGGAGCTTTGTTAGATTTATACCATTAATCGCAAATCCACCCAATGATTGATAAAGAGCAGCAGGCTTGCTTTTTAATTTAAATAAAAAAGATGTTATATATTTTTTTTTGCCAAAATCTGGTTGTGAAACTTCTTTTCCCATAACTAAAAATCGAGTTGTATTGCTATTTTCATTTTCAATATTGGGGGCTAGTATTTTAAGTTTGTAAGTTTTAGCACTTAATGACGAGGCAATTGCAGCCTCACTTTTAATATCATTTTTAGAAACTGTTTCTGCAGAACCTGCTGTATCTGCTCTAATATGCTCAACTAAGTTATTTTTCTTAATAAAATTTGAGCACTGGGATAAAGCTTGAGCATGAGAAAAAACATCCCTTATATCACTTATACTACTCCCTGGTTTTCCTAATAAATTATGTTCAATTTTTAGAAAGTGTTCTGCATATATATTTAGTCTATATTTAAAAATTAAATATTCTATTCCAATATTTCCAGTAATACGATTCGACTCAGGTATCACTATTCTTGAATTATTTTCTAATGATGCTTTTAAAAAACACTCATCAAAAGTTTTACAAGGTATAATTTCTGCATTAGGTTCAACTTCAAGTGCTGCTATATGAGAGTATGCACCAAAAGTTCCTTGAAAGTAAATTTTACTCATTTTATGTTTTATATTCCATAATCTTTTTTATAGCTAGGTAATCTTCTTCTGTATCAACTCCTATTGGAGAGGACTTTGCTAAAGCCACATTTATTTTCAATTTATTGTCTAAGGCTCTTAATTGTTCTAACTTATTTTTTTTCTCTCTATCTGTTTGATCTAATCTAACAAATTTTTTCAATGTGCTAACTTTGTATGAGTAAATACCAATATGATGATAAATATTTTTATTATCTATTGGTGAGTTCTCTCTAGTAAAATTTACTGCTTCTGGAAAATTATTCTTCTCCAGCTTGCTTTCTGTAATAACCTTAACTACATTTTTATTATTAAGTATTTTATCATCCTTAATTATTGCAGCCAATGTTCCTAGCTCTGAATCACTATTAATCATTAATTCATTTAGATTAATAATATCATTTTTATCAATACTAGGCTCATCTCCTTGTAAATTTAATATATAATCAATATTCTTTATATTAAGTGTTTGAAACGCTTCAAAGATTCTATCTGTGCCAGTTTTATGATCTTTGCTAGTTAGAACTGCCTTACCACCATTCTTTACCACATCTTCTAGTATTTCTTGATCTTCAGTTGCAACTACAACTTCACCAATATTTGCTTCTTTAGCTCTTTTGAAGACATGAGAAATTATTGATAAATTATTAATCTTTAAAAGTGGTTTACCTGGCAACCTTGTGGCCGCCATTCTCGAAGGGATTAATATTAATGTTTTAGCCATTATAAAATTACCAACTCTATGCGTCTAACAGACACAAATTTAAATATTAAAAATTAAGTATTTCATTAATTATCATGTTATATGTCGAAAATAATAATATTAAAATGGATTCATTTGAACTAAATAAAATCATTGCTGCAATTTTAATGGTTGCCTTACTTGTAATTGGTTTAGGAAAAATCGCAGATGTTGCGTTTCACGTAAAAAAACCAAAAAATCCTGGCTATAAGGTTGAAAGTCAAGTTCAATTAGCATCTAGCAAATCTCAAACTTCAGAGGTTGAAGAAAAAATTGATATAGTGGCTGTAATGGCTCAGGGTGATGTGATTAGTGGTGAAAAAATATTTAAAAAATGTGCAGCATGCCACTCAATCAATAAGGGTGGCGCGAATAAAATTGGCCCTGCTCTTTATAATGTAGTTGGTAGAAAGGTTGGTGGTGTAGCAGATTATAAATATTCAAAAACTTTAGCCTCATATGGTAAAGAATGGACTTTTAAAGAATTAAATGGGTTTTTGATAAAACCAGCTGCTTATTTAAAAGGAACAAAAATGTCTTATGCTGGCTTAAGAAAAGAAACAGATAGAGCTTCTATAATTAAATATTTAAATCAAAATAGTGATAATCCTAAAACACTACCTTAGTTTTCCAAAAGAATATAATAAAATACTCTTTTGAACATGTACTCTATTTTCTGCTTGTTGCCACACTCTAGAATTTTTTCCTAAAAAAACTTCATTTGAGACTTCTGTTCCTCTTGGCAAACAATGTAGAAAAATTACATTTTTTTTTGCAAAACTCATTAATTTAGAATTAATTTGAAAATTATTAAAGTCTCTAATCTTTTTAACTTTATTAACTTTATCATTTAAAGAAATAACTTTGTCTGAAAAAATTACATCAGCGTTTGTAGCTGCTTTCTTGGCATCATTAAAAATAGTAATTTTTCCTTTATTCTTTTTAGCCCAATTTAATATAAATTTTTGAGGTGCATAATTCTTAGGGCAACCAATATTTAATTTAAACGAAAATTTAACTGATGCTGCAATCAAACTATTGAGAACATTATTTGAATCACCAATCCAACAAATGTTTAATTTAGAAATAGGTTTTTTCTTAATTTCCTCAACAGTGAATACATCTGATAAAACTTGTGTTGGGTGAGAAGATGGACTCAATCCATTTATAATTGGTATTGTTAAATATTTTCTAAATTCTTCAATTTTTTCATCACTATCAGTTCTCAAAATAAATCCATCACCATAAGTTGATAGAATTCTTGCAGTATCTGCTAGGCTTTCTCCATTCTTTCCAAGGTGTAATTCATTGGCTCTAAGTGTAATGGTTCCACCACCCAATTGCTTTATTGCAAGGTAAAAACTTAGTCTCGTTCTAAGACTTGATTTCTCAAACATCTGAATAAGTAACTTCCCTTTGAGTGGAGCATCTTTATCCACATCAAGAGTATTAAAAATATTTCTTTTTATTTTTCTTTTTTTCGCATCTTGTATTATTTTTCTAAGATCTGATGCTGGAATATCTTTAAGATTAATAAAATGTTTCATTTTTATTTACAATTTAAACAAACTTTTTTAATAGTCTTTATAGCTAAATCAATCTCTTGTTTTTTAACATTAAGTGGGGGTAATATTCTTATAACATTTTCTGCAGCTCTAATTGTTAATAGATTATAATTCATTAATTCTTTAATAAACTTTGTTTGATCACCGTGTAGTTGCAATCCTATTAACAAGCCAACCCCTCTCACTTCTTTGATAATCTTGGGAAATTCATTCTTTAATCTTTCTAATTCTTTATGAAAATGTTGTGACAGTTTTTTAACGTTTGAAAGAAAACCTTTTTTAAATATTTGATCTAAAACTGCATTTCCAACTGACATTGCTAGAGGATTGCCACCAAATGTTGAACCATGAGTTCCTGCAATCATCCCCGAAGCAACTTTTTTACTCATCAAAACAGCTCCAAGCGGAAAACCTCCACCAATGCCTTTTGCTATTGGCACAATGTCTGGTTTAATTTTTGCAGTCTCAAAAGCAAAAAAATTTCCTGATCTTCCTATTCCACATTGGACTTCATCTAAAATTAATAATATTTTTTTCTTATTACATATTTTTCTTAATCCCTTTAGACACCAATCTGGAATGACCTTGATTCCACCTTCTCCCATCACAGTTTCAACCATAATTGCTGCCGTTCTGCTAGTTATTGACTTTTTTAATTCCTTATGGTTTCCAAATTTGAAGTGATCAAATCCATCAACTTTTGGCCCAAAACCTTCTGTCATTTTTTTTGATCCACTGGCATAAATTGTGGCTAATGTTCTTCCATGAAATGAGTTTTTAACACAAAGAATTCTATTTTTTTTTGGCTGTCCTATTGAATAAAAATATCTTCTAGCAATCTTAATCGCAGCTTCCGTTGCTTCTGCTCCACTATTTTGGAAAATCACACAATCTGCAAACGTTTTTTCAGTTAATCTTTTTGCTAGTTTTTCACTCTCAGGAATTATAAATGCATTAGACACATGCCAAAGCTTTCTTGCTTGTTTATTAATTGCCTTTACTAAATATGGATTAGCATGACCAAGAGAGTTTACAGCAATACCTTGAACAAAATCTAAATATTTTTTTCCATTAGTTGAATATAAAAAACTTCCCTTCCCACTCTTAAATGAAATTTTTTTTCTATTATAATTATTTGCTAAAGCACCCATAGATTATGATTTTATTTTGTAACCTTTTTTATAGAGATAAAAAGCAAAATACCACATCACAAAACTTAATAATGTTAAATATATTAAACCTACAACTATTGAGCCATCTGACTCTCCTAGAAAGCCATATCTAAAACCATCAATCATATAAAAAAATGGATTCAAATGACTTATAGTTTGAAAAAACATTGGTAATTTATCTATAGAGTAAAATACACCAGATAGAAAACTTAAAGGGGTAATAATAAAATTAGTAACTGTAGCTGTATGGTCAAATTTCTCTGCCCAAAGACCAGTAATAAATCCTAGACTGCCTAAAACAAAAGCACTTAAAAATCCAAAAATAAAAATATAAAGAATATTATCTATAGGTATCTCCACTATTAAAGAAAAAACAACAATTGAAATAAGTGCAATTAAAAAGCTTCTTGTCAGAGCGGCTAATATAATGGCCATTGTAACCTCAAGGGCTGATAAAGGTGCATAAAGCATATCAACAATATTTCCTTGGATTTTTCCTATCATCAATGAAGATACTGAATGACTAAATGACTGAGTTAGTATGCTCATTGCAATTAGACCTGGTGCTAAAAAGCTTATGAAAGAATAACCAAATACCTCTCCTCTATTATTTCCTAATGCTAAAGACAAAACTGATAAAAACAATAAACTTGATACAAGTGGAGATAGTAGAGTTTGCTGCCAAACTGCCATAAATCTATTACACTCTTTAAGCCATAAGCTTTTAAAACCAATCCAGTTTATAAAACCAAATTTTTTAACTCTTATTTGATATTTTTTATCTAATTCAACCATGAGTTATTATTTATAAATTTTAATTTTTTGTGTACAAAACAAAATTATCTATTGTTTTTTTTTTTTACCTGTGTGATCTGTATATAGTTATAAAAATTAATTAACATACTAAATATAGATTATGAGTTGGAACGAAGAAAAAGTTGATAAATTAAAAGAGCTTTGGGGTAAGGGCAGTACTGCAAGTCAAATTGCTGAAATTATTGGTGGATTAAGCAGAAATGCTGTTATTGGTAAAGCCCACAGGTTAAATTTATCTTCAAAAATTAGAGTAAAAAATTCAACTTCAACTCAAAGCTATCAACATAGTAATGAAGAAAATAATTCAAACCAAAAAAAATCAAGAAAAAGTAAATTCAAATCCTTAATTATTGAGAAAGATTTTGAGCCTGAAAATCCAAAGAAATTGGAAGGGCTAGATGAAAGTTCTTGTAAATGGCCTATCGGACATCCTGAGGAAGAGACATTTTATTTTTGTGGAAGATCTTCTTTAAAGGATTTTTCGTATTGCAAGCTCCATCTACTTTACGCCTACCAGCCAAAAGGGAGAAGAGAAGAGTCACCTGACAAAAATGAAGAGACTCCCAATTATATAGATAAGAAAGTTAATAACGCTTAACAGTTTTTAGTCTAAGGTTATTTTTTTTTGTTTTTTTTTTCATTAACTCCTATGATTATAGATTTTATAATCAAATATATTAAAAATGTGAAAATCGAAAATATTAGGATGTAGATAATATCAACTATCATAAAATAAATTATATAACTTTAATTCTAAATTTCTATTAAGAGTTAGTTAGATTATATTTTTTTGTTGAAAATTGCCCACCTTCTCGCCACATATAACAATATTTTTCTACTTCTTGTTCTAGCAATCTTACACTGGGAACCCCTATCTCAAAGTTTGTTTGATATTTATTTGATGGAACATTGTCATATTTTAAAAGTTTAAGCTGATCTAATGTTAGTAATGGTTTAGGAAACAGTTGGAATAACCTTGCTGACATTTTTGCTACAAAAAGAGGCAAAGGTATTAAAATTCTTTTCTTACCAATAAGATTAAGTAGTATTTTTAAAATTGCTCTTAATGAAATAGTTTCAGGTCCAATACATTCAATTATTTTGGAGTGTGTATTCTTTGAAATAACATAATAGATAACATCTGTTAAATCAGAACAGTGAATTGGAGTAAATTTTGTATCTCCACCGTAATAAAGGGGGAATAATGGAAGCCTACTTAATAGAGTCATAAAATTTGTAGTGAAATTGTCATCCACAGAATAAACTACTGATGGTCTCAATATTGTAGCTAAAGAAAAATTTTTTTGAATATTAACTTCACCTTCTAATTTGCTTTTTGCATATTCTGAATCTGTTGCATCATTGATGCCTAATGCAGATAAATGAATAAACTGTTTAACTTTGTATTCTTTACAAAGTTTAGCCAAAATAGTTGGGAAAATAGAATGAATATTTTTAAAAGTGCTACTTTTTCCTGTTTCATATAAGATACCAATTAAATTAATACAGATATCAGTTTTGGCAAAAAGCTTTCTTATCTTGATTTCATCAAAAATATTACATTCTACAATATCAATATAGCCTGCATTAGCTTGTGTTTTTATTGTGTAACTTTTTTGATGAAGATTTCTAGTCACTACAGTAACTTTATAATTATTTTTAGTAAGCTTTCTTAGTAAATGACGACCAATTTGACCACTCCCTCCAAAAATTAGACAATTTTTTTCTTTCATATATATATAGTTAAAAATGAATATTGATATTAAGCTTCACAAAAATGATTTACCAGAAGATTTAGCTTTAGGCAATATTATAGCAGTTGATGGAGAATTTATGGGTCTTAACGTCAGACGTGATCCGTTGTGCCTTATTCAAATATCCAGTGGAAAGTCAGATGCACATATTATTCAACTGGATAGATCTACTTACAATTCTCCAAATTTAAAAAAGCTTCTTTCTGATGAAAAAATAACAAAAATATTTCATTATGGCAGGGCTGATATGGCTCACATTCAACACTATCTAAAGATAGAAACAAAAAATATTTTAGATACCAAAATTGCATCTAAATTAGCAAGATCATACTCTGATAGTCATTCACTAAAAACTCTAATAAAAGAATTTATTAATATAGATGTGAGTAAACAGTTCCAGAGCTCAGACTTTGGTGGTGAGCTATCACCAGCACAACTTAAATATTGTGCTAATGATGTTGTATATCTCCACAAAATACATCAAGAATTAAATAATATTCTAATAAGAGAGGATAGAATTGATCTTTACACTGATTGTTTAAAATTTTTAAAAACCAGAGTTGACCTTGATTTGGCTTTATTTAAAGATGATATATGGGCTCATTAAATGAAAAAAAAGAATTATAAAAAAGTTGCAAAAAATGTAATTGATTTAGAAATAAAAGCCTTAACATTATTAAAAAATTCTATAAATAGCTCTTTTGATGAAGCCGTCGAAGCAATTACAAAATGCCAATCAAAAGTAATTTTATGTGGTGTTGGGAAAAGTGGTCTTATAGCTGCTAAGATATCTGCGACTCTATCTTCTGTTGGAACACCATCATTTTCTCTTTCGGCTGGTGATTGTTCCCATGGAGACCTTGGTAGTATTTCAAAAAAAGATATCTTAATATTAATAAGTTATTCTGGATCTACAGAAGAATTAAAAAATATTATCAAGTATGCCAATAGAAACAAGATTTTGCTAATTGGTATAATGTCTAAAAAAAATTCAATTTTATATAAAGCTTCTGATATCAAATTATTAATTCCTGAAGTAACTGAGGCCGGCCTTGGAATTGTACCAACTTCAAGCACCATTAGTCAGTTAAGTATTGGAGACGCCTTAGCTGTAGCTACAATAAACAAAAAAAAAATTAGTAAAAAAGATTTTAAAAGTTTTCATCCCTCGGGTAACCTTGGGGCAAAACTAAGGACCGTTGACGAACTAATGATTGTAGGTAATAAAATTCCATTTGTTGATGAAAGTGTAAAAATGAAAAAAGCTCTTCAAATAATTTCAAATAAAAAACTTGGAATTTTGGTTATTCAAAACAATAAGAAAATTACAACGGGTATAATTACTGATGGACAAATAAGAAGATTTAACAGGATAAATACTAATCTGCAAGATTTGACCGTTAAAAGAGTGATGACTTTAAATCCAATTAGCGTTGATCAAGATACCCTAGCTGAAAAGGCTTTGAGCATCATGAATTTCAAAAAAATTACCTCATTGTGTGTTCATAATCGAAAAAACAAAAAAAAAACTATAGGCATCTTACACATACACAGCATATTGCAGTCCAATATTCAATAAATGAAAAAAAATATAACAGTTCAGATTGCTCTTTTTTTAACTTTTCTATTTATAATAATTTTTTTTTTCTATAAATATTTTTTTTTAAAAAAAGAAATAATAAATTTGACTAACAAAAATCAGAATATTACAGTTAGTGGAAGCGAAAATAATTTAATAAAAAACCTTGAATATTTATCAACAGATAAAAATGGTAATAAATATTTAATTATTGCTGAATATGGTGAGATTAGTGCTACAGAAGATGGTGATATTTTAATGACAAATGTTATTGCGCAAATAGATTTGTTTAAAAAAGATACCATCTACCTAAGTTCAGATTTTGCTAAGTATAATACCTTAACTCTTGACACAAATTTTAATAAAAATGTAGTTTTAGAGTATACAGGGCACAAAATTAACTCAGAAAATATAGACTTATCTTTTGAGGAAAATTTTGCTTGGATCTATAACAATGTTGTCTATAAAAGTTCTATTAATAAACTTTTTGCTGATAGACTAGAAATAGATTTATTAACAAAAGATTCTAAAATATTTATGTATGATGATAAAAAACTAAAAATTACTGGAAAATAAATATGGCAATAATAAAAAAATTCAGGATTAAATCTTTCAAAAAAAATAAACCTTTAATTAAATTAGAAAAAATATCTTTATCATTTGGTAAAAGACAAATTTTAGAGAATATTAGTTTCGATATCAATAAAGGAGAAATTTTAGGCATGCTTGGTCCTAATGGTGTGGGTAAATCAACAATCTTTAATTTAATTACAGGCCTAATAAAACCAAACTATGGGTCAATAATTATTGATGGTGAAAATGTCCTAAACTACCCAATCTCAGAAAGAACAACAAAATTTAAGATAGGTTATGTACCTCAGTATGGTGGATATTTTCATGACTTAACCTTAATTGAAAACCTAAGAGCTATTAGTGAAATTTTAATTAAAGATAAAAATCATAGAAATTTCAAAATTGAAGAGCTTATTTCTAAATTTGAACTGGATCCTATATTAAATGTAAAAGCAAAGTTTTTATCTGGGGGTCAAAAAAAAAAATTAGTAATTGCATTAGCACTAATGGGAGATCCAAAGGTTTTACTACTAGATGAATGTTTTGCAGCCCTCGATGTATTAACAATTAAAATGTTACAAGAGTTAATTGTAAACCTGCAAACTGAAAAAAATATCAGTATTTGTATTTGTGACCACCAAGCAAGAGATCTTCTTTCTTGTGTTGATGTTGCAATAATCTTATCAAACTGCAAAATTGCTGCAAAAGGAACTCCATCTGAATTAGTTAACGATATAAAAGCGAAAAAAGCTTACTTTGGTGACTCTTTTAAATATAATTAATAGATGTCGGGCACTCTACTCATTAAAAAAAAAATAAAAGAATTTAATAAGAAAATAAAAGTTACTAGTGATAAAAGTTTAAGTATTAGGTGGGTTTTACTGGCGTCTCAAGCAACAGGAATATCTAGAGCTTATAACCTTTTAATGTCTGAAGATGTGCTTGCTGCAATAGATTCTATAAAAAAATTAGGAATAAAAGTTAAAATATATGAGAATTATTGTGAAATTTTTGGAAATGGAATTAATGGATTTAATTTCCAAAAAAACTTAACAATAGATGCTAAAAATTCTGGAACACTTGGAAGACTAATTTTAGGTCTATTAATTAAATCACCTATAAAAATAAAATTAGTTGGAGATAAAAGTTTATCAAAAAGAGATTTTTCAAGAGTAACTAAGCCTCTACAAGAGTTTGGCGCTAAATTCTATTATAAGAAAAAAAATAAACTACCTTTGTCTATCTTGGGCTCAAACTCAGTGAACGGCATTAATTATTTAGAAAATAGAGGCTCTGCTCAATGCAAAAGTAGTGTTATGTTTGCTGCTTTAAACTCCTCGGGAACAACATCAATAAAAGCAAAAAAATCAAGGAACCATACTGAATTATTATTTAAATATCTAAAGATAGACATAAATATAAAAAAAACAAAAAAATATGATTTTATAAAAATTAAACAACCTAAGAAAATTCCATCATTTAATTATAAAATTCCTGGAGACATAAGCTCAAGTGCTTTCTTTATTGCATTAACAACTTTGGCCGATAATTCAAAATTATTAATTAAGGATGTAAATATTAATCCTTCACGAATTGGAGTTATTACTATTTTAAATAAGATGGGTGCTAAGATATTAATGAAAAATCAAAAAAATTACTGTGGTGAAAAAATTTCAGATATTTTTATAAAAAGCTCAAAAAAACTTAAGGCTATAAACTGTTCTTCAGAATTAAATAGTAGTGCTATAGATGAGTTTTTAATTATTTTTTTAATAGCAGCAAGAGCAGAGGGAGTTTCTTACTTTAAGGATATTGCTGAACTTAATCAAAAAGAGAGTCCAAGATTAGATTGGGGTTCTAAGATTCTAAATATGATGGGTGTTAAGACAGAATTAACAAAAAACTCAATTAAAATATATGGACAACCCAATTTAAAAATTAAAAAATTGATAACAGTTAAGAATTATTTGAAAGATCATAGAATTTTTATGATGAGTACAATTGCAGCTTTAACCTGTGGAGGTAAATGGAAAATTCATGATAAAGATTCTATTAATACTTCCTTTCCAACATTTCTTAAAATAATTAAAAATATAAACAATAAATAATTATGAAATTAACTAACAAAATTAAAGTAGCAATAGACTCTCCTGCTGCTGCTGGTGCTGGGACTCAAGCTAAGCTGATCTCAGAACAATTTAATTTATTTTATTTAGATACTGGTAAAATTTATAGATTAATTGCTAATATTAAACTTACACAACCTAAGAAATATGGTCATACTTTTATCAAAAATAGAATGAACAAATTAAGTATGAGAGATTTACAAAATAAAAAATTATTATCTGATAGAGTTGGTACGATGGCCTCTATAATAGCAAAAGATAAAAAAATTAGAAAACTTGTTCATGCATTCCAAATTAAAAGTGCTTATCATCCACCTAAAAAATATAATGGCTCTTGTTTAGATGGACGAGATATTACTTACAAAATAATTCCTGATGCTGATTTTAAATTTTTTATAACTGCTAATGTTAAAACTAGAGCTATGAGGAGATATAAGGAATTAAGAGGATTAAATAACAAGATAACCTTAAATAATGTCCTAAAAAGTATTAAAAAACGCGACAAAAGTGATTATAATAGAAAAGTTTCACCTCTCAAAAGAACTCAAGATTCGATCTTGATTAATACAACAAATTTAACTAAAAGATCATGCTTTTTAAAAATTAAACAAATTATGAATAGGAAACTAAAAGCTTAATGGAAATTTATAAAGACCTTTCAAACCCAGCCTCAAAAGAATTTGAGCAACTACTAAATTCACAGTTTACAAAAACAGCTAACCTTGAAGAAGGAAAGATTATCACAGGTGTTGTAAATAAAGTAACTGATAACTTTGTGTTCCTTGAAGTACCAGGCCTAAAGTCTGAGCCTATTCTAGATATCAATGAATTAAAAAGTATGGGTATGCTTGACAAAGCTAAGATAGGTGAAAAAATTTCTGTTCTTCTTGAAAGACTAGAAGACAAAAAAGGTGAAGTATTAGTATCTGCTTCTAAGGCTCAAAAAATTCAAGGATGGGATAAATTAGTTGAAGCTTATGAAAAAAATGAACCTATTATGGGTAAAATTACTGGTCGTGTTAAAGGTGGATGCATTGTAGAACATATAGATACCGGATCATTAATGTTTTTACCTGGATCTCAAATTTCTGATAAACCCTTGAAGGACATAAGTCATTTAATGAACGAACCCCAAAAATTTGCTCTTATTAAATTAGATAAAGTTAGAGGAAATGCTTGTGTTTCTAGAAGAGAAATCATTTCATCATTTAAAAAAGAAGATAAGATTAAAATTGTAGAAAAATATAAAGTTGGAGATATAATTAAAGGGGCAGAGGTTAAGGGTTACAGTTCGTTTGGCTGTTTCTTTAGTGTTAACGGTCAGCTTGATGTTTTGGTCCATTTGCAAGAAATATCTTATTCGAGAGTTAATCACCCTGATGAAGTTTTTACAATTGGTGAAAAACACGATATTTTAGTAATCTCAGTTGATAAAGAAAAACTTCATGTTGGTTGTTCAGTTAAGCAACTTTCTCCAGATCCTTTTGAAAATATTAAAAACTATGAATTAAACAAAGTTTATAAAGTTAAAGTGGTTAAATTAATGGACTTTGGTGCTTTCTGTGAACTTGAAAAGGGATTATCAACATTACTACACTCAAGTGAATTAAGTTGGACAAAGAAAAATGCCTCATCTAAAAAAATGTTTGCAGTAGGTGATGAGATTGATTGTGTGATTACAGAAATTGATAAAGAAAAAAGAAGAATTGCAATTTCTCACCGTCTAACAATGGAGAATCCTTTCGAAACTTTCGAAAAAAAATACCCAATTGAATCAGAAGTTGAGGGTGTAGTAGTTAGTAAAAATGAATATTCTCTTTTCTTAAAAATTGAAGATTTAGATATTGATGCATTCTTACATTGTAATGATCTTACTTACCTTACCAATGCTGAAGAGGAGTTAACTAAGTACAAAATTGGAGATAAATTTAAAGTTAAAGTTTTAGAGATAAAGGCAGAAGAGCAGAAAGTAAGAGTTGGTTTACGTCAAACTCAACCAGATCCATTTAGCTGGTTTAAGGATAAAAAAGCTAAAGAAACAATCACTGTCAAGATTATTTCAACTGACAGCAAAGGTTTAATTGTTAGACCTGAAGGTTGTGAAATGGATTTTGTTGTAAAAAAATCTGCGATTGCAATTAATGCAGCTGATGCTAGACCCACAAGATTTACAGGCGGAGAGAGGATTGACTGTGCAATAGCTGAATTAGACTTAGTTAAAAGAAAAGTTACATTGAGTATTAAATTATTGGAAGAGATGGATAAAAAAGAAGCTTTAGATAAATATGGTTCTGAAGGCTCTGGAAAAAATTTACCCTTTTCTTCTTTATCAGAAGATCTAGAAAAAAAGAAAAAAAAAGACGAATAAAAATTGGCAATTGTTAGATCAAAACTTCTAAAACAATTAGCTAACAACTACCCAAATTTTTTAAAAAAAGATCTTGAAAAATTCACTGATATTATATTGGTAGAAATCAAACAAGCACTTAAACGCGGAGAACGAGTTGAGTTAAGAGGTTTTGGTATCTTTTCAACTAATATACAAAAAGCAAGGATATCTCGGAATCCTAAAACTGGTGAAAGAGTGAATACACCAGAAAAAAAAACAATTCACTTTAAAATGGCGAAGGAAATGTTTAGAAAATTAAACAATGACGAATAAAAATATTTTTGTAGCCTGTGATGTTTCAACTCAAAAAGAAATATTAGATTTACTAGAATTAATTCACAAAGATATTTCTGGAATTAAAATTGGTTTACAATATATAACTCAAAGAAGCCCCCAGGAAATTAGAGAGCTTTCAAAGTTTAAAAAGCCTATTTTTTATGATGGAAAATTCTTTGATATTAAAAATACATTAGTAGAATCGGTAAAATCACTTGAAAATTTAAAAGTAGACTATGCAACAGTTCATCTACTTAATGGTCTTGATGCTCTTAAGGCAGCTAACAAAGCGGCAGAAAGAATTAATTTAAAATTATTAGGAGTTTCAGTTTTAACAAGCTTTAAGGATGAGGACTTAGAAAAATTAGGATTTAATGATAAGGTCGAAGCACAAGTAAAAAGGCTAATTAAAATTGCAATGGATGCAAACTTACATGGTGTTATTTGTAGTCCATTAGAAGTGAGGTTGATCAAAGAGATCGCACCCAAGCTTAAATGTTTTACACCTGGCATTAGAATGGAAGATGCAAAAGATGATCAAAAAAGAACTATGAGCGCTAATGAAGCCATTAAAGAAGGTAGTGATTGTTTGATAATTGGTCGACCCATTACTAATGGTAACCCAAAAGAAAATATTAAAAATATACTTTTATCTATAAAATAAATGAAAGTAAAAATTTGTGGAATATCCGATTCTAAAACTTTACAATTTTTAACAACACACCCTCGACCACCAGAATATATAGGTTTTATTGTTAATTATTCAAAATCAAAAAGATTTGTTGAGTTTGATAAACTTAAAAATCTTTTAAAAATTGATCAAAAAAAATCCAAGTATGTTGCGGTGCTTGTTAATCCTAACAAAGGTATTTTAGAAAAAATAAAAAATTTACCCTTTGATTATTACCAAATTTATGACTGCTCCTTGAAGGTGATGAAATTTATTAAGGAAAAATACCAAAAAAAAATTATCGTTGCCATAACTGTCAAAGATCAAAATGATGTCATAAAATTTGTAGAATATAATGAGTTTGCTGACATAGTATTATTTGACAGTAAAGGTTATGAAAAAAGCTTATCTTTTGATCATCAGTTAATCAAAAACTTTAAAACAGATAAAGAATTAATGTTGGCTGGGAATATTCATTTAGATGATAACCTTCAAAATTATAAAGAAATAGCAGACACTATAGATATTTCTGGAGGTCTAGAAACATCTGGGTTGAAAGATACTTCAAAAATTAATATCTTTTTAAAAAAAATTAAACGAATTAATGATGAAACTTAAAAAAAAAATTCCCTTAATTGATCAACATGACAAGAGTGGCTTTTGGGGTGGTAAATTTGGTGGAAATTTTATTCCAGAGACTTTAAAAAAACCAATCGAGGATTTAACTGTTCTTTTTGAAAAACTGAGACATAGTAAAAAATTTTTAAAACAAAGAGATTTTTATTTTAAAAACTACATTGGTTCTCCAACTTCATTTATAAAACTTCAAAAACTATCAAGCCACTTAGATGGAGCACAAATATATGCTAAAATGGTCTCTGAAGCGAACGGAGGTGCTCACAAAATTTACAACGCTACAGTTCATTGCCTTATTGCTAAAAAAGCAGGTAAAAATTATGTGGTAGGAGATACAGGTGCCGGCTATGCAGGAAAGATGCTGAGTATGGCTGCTAAAAAATTTGGCCTTAAATGTAAAATATTCATGGGTGCAAAAGACATAAAGAGACAAAAGCCCAATGTAGATGCAATGAAAAAAAATGGAGCTGAAGTTGTTCCTGTTTATTCTGGAAGCCAGACACTAGTTGATGCTGTTAGTGAGTGCATGAGATACTGGGTTTCAAACTGTGATAACACTCATATGTGTGTAGGCTCCACTGTTGGACCTAATATTTTTGTTAAGATTTGTGGCTGGAGTACCGCTCAAATTTCAAAAGAGTTAAAACTACAGCTTAAATCTGAATTTAAAGAATTACCAAAAAAAATTAAGCTTATTAATTGTGTTGGTGGTGGAAGTTCTGCTTATGGACTTTGGAGTGAGTTTATTGATTATGATAAAAAACAAATTGAACTAATTGGTGTTGAAGCAGGAGGACCTAAAAACTCCAAACTGCATGCGGCACCTTTAACAAACAATGCTAAACTTGGAATTTTACATGGGGCAGCTGCTTATGTATGTCAAAATAATGAAGGACAAATTAATGACACTAAATCAATTTCTGCAGGTCTAGACTATCCTGGAGTATCTCCAATTCATTGTTTCTTAAAAGACACTAAAAGAGCAAGATATACATCTGTGACGGATGAGGCTGCATTAAGTGCTTATAAACTTGTCACAAGACTTGAAAAAATAAACCCTAGTTTAGAGCCATGTCATGCTTTTGCAGAAGCTATTAAAATTGCACCTAAATTAAATAAGGATACAATTATTATTGTAAATTCTTGTGGTGATGCAAAAAAAGATAAAGATATTTTAAAAGCAAGATTGGGGAAAGTTAATTAATATGTCTTTAATTAAATTGGCCTTTAAAAAAACTAAGAATGAAAAAAGACCTGCATTACTAACTTACACAGTTGCAGGTGATAATAGTAAAAAGAAATCATTAGAAATATTAAAATCTATAGCTAACTATGCCGATATTTGTGAAATAGGTTTTCCTCATAATACTCCCATTGCTGATGGTGGTCAAATTCAAACAAGTGCATACAGAGCTTTAAAGAATGGTATTAAAATTAAAGATGTCTTTTCAATTGTAAAAGATTTTAAAAAATCAAAAAAAGCAAAGCCAGTAATTTTAATGGGATATTATAATATGGTTTATCAGTATGGTGAAAATAATTTTATTAATATCTGTAAAAAAGTTGGTGTTGATGGTTTAATTGTGGTTGATTTACCTTATCCCGAAAACAAAGTGTTTGCTAAACAATGTAAAAAAAAAAAAATTAATTTTATTCAATTAGTGTCCCCCACTACATCCCAAAAAAGAATGAAAGATATTATTAAAGATTCGCATGATATGATTTATTATATATCAATGTTATCGACAACAGGAGGTAAACTAAAAGTTTCACCTATAAAAATTCTTGAAAGATACAATAAAATTAAAGATCTAAACAAAAATAAAAATATAGTTATTGGGTTTGGTATTACAGAAAAGACAATAGCTTTATTAAAAAAAGCTGATGGATTGGTAGTAGGTAGTATTTTATGTAAGGAAATCTCTAAATCTATCCAAAAAAGACAAAATCCTGTCACAAATGTAACTAATATTGTAAAAAGATTAAGAAACAAAATTACATGAACTGGATTAAAAAAACATTACGTTTTAGTGAAAAAATAAAAAAAATTATCAGGACAAGAGTAACTAAAGCTGACATTGCAAGTAGTGAGTGGACATCTTGCTGCAAAGGTCCCATGTTAAAAAAAGATTTAGAAGAAAATTTATGGGTTTGCCCATCTTGCAACAAACATCATAGAATAAGCCCACGTCAAAGATTTGATATTATCTTTGGAAAAAATAATTATGAAGTTTTAAAAACACCCATACCTCAAGATGATCCTTTGAATTGGAACGACTCAAAACCCTACAAAGATAGATTAAAGGCTGCACGTAAAAAAACAGGTATGAATTGTGGAATGATGGTGGTTGGCACAAATATTAAAAATATAAAACTTACTGCTATTGCATCAGACTTTGATTTTATAGGTGGCTCTATTGGTGCCGCTGAAGGTGAGGCCTTCTTATGTGGAATTCAACATGCTATTGAAAACACACAACCTTTTGTGGTCTTCACGTCAGGTGGTGGAATGAGAATGATGGAATCGTTAATCTCACTTTCACAGATGACCAGAACGACTTTAGCAATTAATGAACTTAAAAAAAATAATCTTCCTTACCTTGTTATACTAACAGACCCAACGGCTGGTGGTATTACAGCGTCATACGCGATGTTAGGTGATCTTCATTTAGCAGAGCCTGGGGCGCTTATAGCCTTTGCGGGAGCAAGGGTTATCCAAGGAACTGTTAGAGAGGAATTACCAGAAGGATTTCAAAGAAGTGAATATGTTGAAAAAACTGGCTTTGTAGATTTAATTGTTGAAAGAAAAGACCTAACAGAAAAAATTGGCACATTATTATCAATATTGCTAAAGAAAAATTCTGCTATAAATTCATCAGAAAATGAAACTTCAGAATATAGTAGAACGCTTACAGAAACTGCATCCTAAAGAGATTGATCTAAGTCTAGATCGAACTAAGAATCTTTGTCAAAAACTAGGAAACCCTCAAGATCAAATTAATTGTATTTCTGTAGTTGGAACCAATGGAAAATATTCAACTATTCAAGCACTTTATGCTATTCTAAAAGAGGCTAATTATAAATGTAACATCTACACTAGTCCTCATATACTAAAAATTAACGAAAGATTTGTTTATAACAACAGGCCTTTAACTGATGATGAGTTAACTAATTTATTATCAGAAATAGAAGAGGCTAATAATGGAGGACAAATTACTTTTTTTGAAATATTGACAGTTGCTTATTTCCATCATGCTAAAAAATATCCTAAAAATATTAACTTGATTGAGTCAGGGTTATTTCACAGGTTTGATGCAACTAATATCCTAAGGAAAAATTTAGCTAGCATTATAACATCTATTGGTCTTGATCATTTAGACTGGTTGTCAAAAGAAGAACAGACAGTTGAAAAAATTATATTTGAAAAAACTTCAACTTTATTAAATTCAAAAATTATTATTGCTAAACAAAGCTCAAATGAAATCAATAATCAAGTCCAAAATACTATAAAAGATAACACATCAAAAAAAATATTCTTTAATAAAAACTATAGTTTTGCTTTTAAAGAAAATGACTTCTTTTATTTTGAGGATGAGTTTGGTGGTATAAAACTTCCAAAACCTAACATACTAGGTGAATTTCAATTAGAAAATATTTCAGCTGCTATTGTGACTGCAAGACAATTAACAGATTACCCAATAACTGATGAAAATATAAAAAATGGTATTACTAAAATTGAAAGCATAGCTCGTCTCCAAGAAATTAAAATGGGGAAACTAAAAAATTTGGTAAAAAATAATATGTTATTTATAGATGGCACTCACAATCCACTTGGTGCAAAAGCTCTAAACCAATATCTTCAAAGTTTAAACTGCAGAAAACATATCATTTTAGGAATGATGTCTAATAAGGATCATAACGAATATATTGACTATTTTAAGGATATAGAAACTTTAACAACAATTGATATTCCAAATCAACCTAATGCTATCAAAGGAACTGAGCTCAAAGAAAAAATTAAAAACTTTTCTAATATTAAATATAAAATATCAGTAGAGGAAGCTATCTCTTCAATTAAAATTCAAGAAAATGATATCATTCTCATTACAGGATCTTTGTATCTTGCTGGAGAAGTTTTAAACTTAAATTAGATATTTTCTTTAATCCAAGCAACAATATCTGACTTTGGTGTTGAACCAACTTTTGTTGATTTCAACTCACCATCTTTAAACAATAACATAGTTGGAATTCCCCTAACACCATATTTTGTTGGAGTGTTTGGCTCATTATCAATATTATGTTTTGCTATTATAACTTGGTCTGCCATTTCATCAGAAATCTCTTCTAATGTTGGAGCGATCTGAGTACACGGTCCACACCATTCTGCCCAAAAGTCTACTACAATAGGTTTTGAAGATTTTAAAACCTCTGTATCAAAATTATCGTCTGTTACACTTACTGTAGCCATAATATATCTTATATATTTGATTCAGCTTATTATTCAATGTGTAAAAAAATCTTTTTTTAGTTAACTCACAAGGAGTTAGGCTTGTTCATATTTTTTTTGAATTGTTTCAACAAACTCATTAATTTCATCTAAAAACTTAAGCTTTTTCTCATCTTTTTCATCAGTGTATCTGTTTCTTAGATTATCACACTCGAAGTAAAACTCCTTACATGTCCACCATTTCTCTTTCTCATCGCTCAATATTCTCTCAGCTATTCCTCTTTTTATGGTTTTGAACATATCTACTGGCAGTGTTTCGGGTGATTCTTGATAAATTATCTTTTTTCCGAAACTTACCATTCTTTCATCTTCAAATTTATCAAGTAAAATTAATTTATCCTTCCAAGATGCTGCATGCCACTTTGGAAATAAGGCTGTGTCTTTTTGAGGGGTAAATTTTTTATAAATTGTTTCTTCAGCAAGTAGATCCACCTGAGAATCAAATTGTGCTTTATCTTCAGCAGTTTCTCTTAATGCAGTCAAAACATTCTGAGAGAATTTCTCATTACTGTTTACTAATTTTGCACGTTCTTTGATTAAATCAGGATCAAGCTTACTATAAGGCTCAACCTGTAGTCCATAACTTGCATCTAAAATTATAGGAGCCTTATTTGAACGTATAGTTCTTAAAAACTTTAATTTTTTAATAGCACTTTTAAGTTCTGAAATTGACATATCAAATAATGGAATAGGGTCAATTTTAAGATCAAATGCTTGGCCCCATTGATAAATTGGATGAATGCAATGTTTTGGATGAAGAGGAGCAACCACAAATCTATAATTTTTACCAAAATGATATTCAGCCAAGGTAAACATTTTTTCTGTTTTAAAGATTGTTTCAGTGTCACTTTTATTTGCTGTTCTTAAAAAAGTATCCCAAGTTTGAGGTTGATTTTTTTTAATTAAACCTAAAACTTTAACAGTTAGTTCTGCATCGAATAAGGCTGAGTGTGCACCGCTAGATTCGAAACCATTCATTCTAGCTAATGATTCTAATTTCATCACCGCATTGCCTTTTGCATTTATTTCTGTTTTTACAACACTCTCATCAACAGCATGGGCGCCTCTTGCTATGTTTAATCCATCATGTCTTTTATTTGGAGTAGCATTTGTAATGTAAGGATATCTAATCCCTCTAAAAAATTCATTTCTTATCATTTCGTCATCAAAGCCGATATTTGACCAACCCATGAATATTGCAGGGCTCCATTTTTTAAATACCGCTTCCAGTTGCGATAACATTTGATAATGACTTAAATTTCCTTTGGTTAATAAATCAACGCTAGTTTTATTAACTATTAAGGCCATTGCCTGAGGTACTTCACCATCAGGTAATCTACATCTAAAATTGAATCTGTCTAACTCTTTAAAATTGGCATCAACTAAAACACCACCTACTTCAATAATGCTTCCCCATGAAGTGTTTGCACTGCTGGATTCTATATCCCATATTGCTAAATTCATATTAGTTCATATTCCTTTCGTGATAAAATTGTTCAACTTTTTCTAAAAACTTGTTTTGATATTCTTCTAATTTCGCGCCTTGAATTCTAAAGTCTTGGAATAAATTATCTACAGTACAAAGTAAAACAATTCCTTGGGTTATTTTTGAATTATGGACAACATTATGAGCTAATGAATATGCCCCTAATTGAAGATAATAATCCTCAATCCACTCTTCTTTTTTAGGTTTGTTCGATTGTTTAAAATCTATAATGGTTTCTTGCTCTTCATACACACCTACTGCATCACATGTGCCAGCATATTTTGATGGGTAATATAAACAAGATTCTGTTCCCCATATCTCTGACAATTTTCCTTTAATTCCTTGCTCAATAATTTCATCGGCCATTTTTTTAGATTTATTTTCTATTTCTAATAATTCTAGATTTAACTGGCCTAACAAATATTTTTCTAGAAAGCCATGCATTGATGTTCCTCTGCTTGAGGCATCATTTTTAATTCTATTTGCTTCGACAGCTCCCACTCGTGCTCTCCAGTTTGCAAGCGATGCTTTTTTTTCTTCACTTTGTGTTGCTTGTAATATGGACGTAACTGATGGAAGTTTTTGTTGGTTAACAGCATACATTCTTGAGCCACTAACCATAGATCTCATAGATTTTGGATAAGAAAATTTAGCATTCCACTTCATATCTTTTAATTATTTATACTATTTAGACTTACTTGCACTTATAAAATAAGCTATTAATTATATAAAAATGGAATCAATACTTGGTACAATTGTAGGTTTTGGAATTTTTGCAATTTTTTGGTTTTTTGCTTTGAGGCCCAAAAAAACAAATTCGTCTAATGATGAATTAGACTTAACAAAAGATCAGTTAAAATCTGTAGAAATAAATTTAGCAACAAAAGATGCAGAGGTAATAGCAGCCCAAAAAGCTGAAACAGAATTAAAAAAACAGGTAGAAGAAAAAAAAGTACTGGTTGATAAACTTTATAAAACTATAGACGAAATTGGTGAATATAAATCTCAAACAGAAAAAGCTATTAACAAACACGACGAAGCAATTCTAAGGCATAAAAATTGGTGGGATAAATTAACTACTAATATTCAGTATCAGGGGAAATTTAATCAGGAAATTCTAGAAAATGTATTAACTGCTGCCAACCTTATTAAAGGAAGAGATTTTATAACAGAAACAAAACATACAACATATGATGTTGCAGGTAGTGATGAAAAAGATGTCAGACCAGATGTAATTTTAAAGTTCCCTGAGAGAAACTATGTTGTTGATGCAAAAATGTCATTAACAAATTGGACAGATTTCATACTTGAAAAAGATGAAAATAAAAAAAATGAGCATTTAAAAAAACACTTAACCTCAATAAGAAAACATTTATTTGATTCTAAAACAGGACTTATAAAAAAAAATTATAATAAGTTATATGGATTAAAATCTCTCCAGTCAGTAATTGTTTTTTTTCCTTCTGATAATTTATATAATTTTACACTTGATGAAGACAAAAATCTTCTAAATGATGCGATCAAGGGAAATTTCATACTAACATCACCAAGAGAGCTGACAAATATGATAAAATTATTTGAACAAATTAAAAGTGAAAAAAAACAAATCGAAAACATTGGTCAAATTATAACTTCGGCAAGTAAAATATTTGATAAATACGTAGATGTTAAAGTTGCGATTAAAGGTGCCTTACAGTCCTATAAAACTCATGCCAATCATCTTCAGTCTATTGTTATCAAATCTTGGGGAACTCAAGGTTTAGAAAAACAAATTAATAAATTAAAAGATCAACATGGTGTAATTCCTGGCAAACCTATACCTGAAATACCTGTGGAACAATCTACAGTATCTAATGTCGAAGACCCCGAACAAGATCCTGAACAATTAAATTAAATATATGGAATTATACTTAATATTAAAAATATTATTTATTATAGGAGCTCTTGTTGGAACTTATGCTGTATTGAGAAACCTAGATATTATTAAGATTATCTTAGTTTATTTTAAAGATTTAATTCTTAGAAAGTAATTTAACTAATTTTTTAAGAGCACTACTCTTGTGAGCTGATAATATGCTTAAATTCTTTAGATTTTACTGATTCAATAATTTTTTGGGATTAATTTTTTGATTTCATCAATTAAATTTTCTTTTGGAAATGTAACTTGATTATTTTCTCCCTTAACTCCTAGAAGATTTTTTAAAGTAATCGTGTTATCTTTAAATTCATTTTCTCCACAAATTATTGCAACCGGACACTGTTTTTTATTAGCATAGGTTAATTGTTTTCCAAGATTTTTTTTACTGTCTAAAAATATTTCAGAATTAATATTATTGTCCCTTAAAACATTTAAAATCTTATAATAATTTTTCAAATACACTTGATCCATTACACAAATAATTACTGGTTTTTTTTCATCAACTTTAATTTGATCAATTTGCATCATTGCAAATAATAATCGGTCAACTCCAATACTTATCCCAGTTCCTGGTATATCAACTCCCTTAAATCTTGAGATTAGCTTGTTGTATTGTCCACCCGAACAGATACTTCCAATATCAACCTCTTTACCTTTATTGTTTGTTGCTTTGAAGTTTAAATTCGTTTCAACACAAAACCCATCATAATAAGCAAGGCCTCTAACAATGGTAAAATTAGTCTTTATTTGATCTAGATAATCACCATAACTTGCAACTTCTAATAAATCTTCCAGTTCTTTGATCCCTTCTTGAGATAATGGATTTTTTAAGTTTTCTTTTAATTCTTTTAAATCTTTTACTTTTAAGAAATTAATAATTTGTGCAACTTCATCATCAGTTAAATCAGCTCCTTTAGTAATGGCTCCACTAAAATCTACTCTTTCTTTTTTTAATAAATCTTCAACTCCTCTTAATCCAAAACCAGGTTTATCTAGTTTATCAATTGCTCTCATGACTTTTATTTGTTTATCCTTAGATATTTTAAGATCTTCAATTAACCCCTGAACAATTTTTCTATTACTAATGTTAATTATGAACTGATCTTTGTTTAATCCACATGCAACGAGTGTGCTTGCAATTAAACTACATAGTTCTACGTTTGCTTGGGCTGGGTTAACGTTACCAACGATATCACAATCTGCCTGAGTAAATTCACGATATCTTGCATTACCTGCTTTTTCATTTCTAAATACATTTTGAATTGCATACCTTTTATAAGGTAAAGGTAATTCTTGATTATTTTGTGCAACAAATCTAGCTAATGGACTTGATAAATCATATCGAAGAGTAATATTTTTTTCACCATCCTTAAATGAAAATACATCAGACATAGAATTACTGTCATCATCTGCCAGAAATGATCCTATATTTTCACTAATTTCAAATGATGGAGTTTCAAGTGGTTCAAAACCAAACTTTAAAAAATTATTCTCAATAATATTAATTAACTTCTTCTTGAGAATTAATTTTTTATTCCATCTATCTTCAAACCCTGAGGGTAACCCAGGAATTAATTTATTTTCTTTATTCATCTTTTTTTTGGTACCCGGGCTGAGAATCGAACTCAAACCTAAAGTTCCACAAACTTTCGTGCTAACCGTTACACCACCCAGGCATTCTTTGTTTTTATATTATTTTTGTGTGGATTTAAAATTATATTATAAATAAATAGCCTACAGACTATGCAAACAAACTCTGTGAGTACTTTTTAAAGTCTCTTTGTATGTAATATTTATAATCATCGGCATTCTTTAAGACAATTAATAACAATATTCAATACTTAAATAAAACGTAATTTTAGGTTAGAGGTGGTGGTGGCCCCAACTGGACTCGAACCAGTGACACACGGATTTTCAATCCGATGCTCTACCAACTGAGCTACAGGGCCAATTCTTAACCTCTAAAAGTAATTCTTCCTTTTGTCAAATCATAGGGGGTCATTTCCACCTGGACTTTGTCGCCTTGAAGAACTCTAATTCTATTTTTCCTTAATTTGCCTGCAGCATGTGCTGTAACAATATGCCCATTTTCTAGTTTAACCCTGAACATTGCATTCGGTAGTAGATCCTCAACAATTCCCGAGAATGACAGCATTTCTTGTTTTGACAAATTTATTTCTCCTAATTATTTTTTCTACTGATCTAGCTTGTCTCGCTAAACCTTTGTAGTTTGCAAGTGTTATAACTGATGGACCAAGCGTTTCAATCCCTTTTTTTGATAGGTTTATATATGAAATTCTTTATCCTACTATCCAATATTTTAATCATTAAGCAATTTTGTTTAGATCATCTAGAGTTGCTTCAATTATTTCTGCTGATAAAGTTATATATGCACTATTATTAAAAATTAAAGTTATCTCAAAATTTTCATCTTTTTTTAAAAAATCAATAGTAATCAATTCAAGTTTTTGTTCTGAATCGCTTTGTTTTATATTTTTAGATTTAACACCGTCTATAAATTCAAATTTACATATACTATTTACTTTCCTATCTTTATTTCCTGTTTCAACTTTCGATCGCTTTAAATGTAACAAAAAAACCTTATTTTTTTTTAGATATTTGATATCCTTCACTTTCACCTCTGCTCCAGCACAGCATGCTGAAATCATTTGCAAACCTTCATTATCATTTGCAATAATTTTTGATAAATATTTATTTTCCATTAATTAACTCTTCTAATTTTTGCACCTAATTTTTTTAGTTTTTTTTCTATATTTTCGTACCCTCTATCAAGATGATAAATTCTATTAATTACTGATTTTCCATTTGATGCGAGCGCAGCAAGAATTAAAGAAACTGATGCTCTTAAGTCTGTTGCCATTAATTCTGCAGCCTTGAACTTAATATTTCCCTCTATTGCTGCTTTGTTTCCATTTATTAATATTTTTGCACCCATTCTATTTAATTCTGCAACGTGCATAAATCTATTTTCAAATATCTCCTCCCTGATATAGGATCTTTTATTAGCCTTACATAGCAATACCATCATTTGAGCCTGCAGATCAGTGGGGAAACCGGGATATGGTGATGTTCTAATATTGATACTTTTAATCTTTTTATTTCCCTGTATATAAATTTCATCTTTTTTTTTAATTATTTTTGCTCCAATTTTTTTTAATATATCAATTTCTGTACTAATAATTTGTGGATCAATTCCTACTACTTTTAATTTACCTTCAGTAAGAGCGGCCGCTATTAAATACGTACCTGCTTCAATTCTGTCAGGCATTATTTGGTAACTTAATTCATTAGTACTGGTTACACCTTTAACCACAACGGTTCTTTTTGCCGTCCAGTTAATATTGCAACCCATTTTAGTTAAAAAATTAACAAGATCTTTAATTTCAGGTTCAATTGCACAATTTGATAATTTTGTTTTTCCTTTAGCTAAACATGCTGCAATAATTAAATTTTCTGTTGCACCTACCGATATCTTTGGAAATCTTATATTTGCACCAATTAAACCTTTTGGAGCATTTGCATGAACATAGCCTTGAATAATTTTATATTTAACACCAAGCTTTGAAAGGGCTTCTAAATGAATATCAACTGGCCGAGTTCCAATTGCACAACCTCCTGGTAGAGATACTTTTGCTTTACCAAATTTTGCAAGCAAGGGGCCTAAAACTAATATTCCTGCTCTCATAGTTTTAACTAAGCTATAGGCTGCAAAAGTTTTGTTTTGCTTATTATTTTTAATTACTATTCTTTTTTTACCATCTTCCACTGTTGATCCTAAAGATTTTAGTAATGATAACATTGTTTCGATGTCTTTTACTTTAGGTAAATTAGTTAATGATATTTTTTTATTTGATAATAAAGTTGCAGCTAGAATTGGTAACGATGCATTTTTAGATCCAGAAATTTTGATTTGTCCCTTGAGCCTTGTTACTCCAAGGACTTCCAATTTTTTCATGATTATACTTTTGGTAAAGTCACCCCAGTCTGACCCATGTATTTTCCCTTGCGGTCTGCATATGAAGTTTCTGGGGGTTGATCTCCTTTTAGAAAAAGAAATTGTGCAACTCCTTCATTTGCATATATTTTTGCAGGAAGTGGAGTGGTATTTGAAAATTCTAAAGTAACTGTACCATAAAATTCCGATTCTATCGGTGTCACGTTAACTATAATTCCAGTTCTTGCGTAAGTACTTTTACCAACAACTATACACATGATATCCCTTGGTATTTTAAAAATCTCTACAGTTGTTCCAAGAGCAAAAGAATTTGGAGGAATAATAATATATTCAGAACTTTTTTTTGTAACAAAGTTATCTGACGTAAATTTTTTTGGGTCGACAATTGAAGAGTTCACATTATGAAATATTTTGAATTCATCTGCTACTCTTGCATCATATCCAAATGAACTAAGGCCATAGGAAATTTTACCATCTCTTACTTGTTTATCTACAAAGGGAGAAATCATTGATTCTTCGAGTGCAAGTTTTCTTATAGTTTTATCAGAAAGTATTGCCATTATTTACTTTTCTTTTTATTTTTCTTTTGAAAAATTTTTCTTTTTTTAAGATTTTTTTTAAGTGCTAAACTTAATCTTTCATTTTTTTCTTTATCACTCATTATTATCTGGGTTGGTTAAAAAATCCAAAGTGATAGGTTTGGATGCATCTAAAGTTTTCTGGGTTTCCTCTTCTACCCTTGGACCTTCTTTAGCTTCACGCTTTGCTCTTTTTTCTGCAAGCTTCTTTTCTCTCTTAGCTTGTTTCTCCATCAGCTTATTACCTTTGGTAGATTTATAATCGTAATGAATTCCCATAAAAATTTCCTCTTGTAGATATAAATCATTATATTAAAAAAATTAAGGCAATATTTTGAAAAAAATGATTTATTATAGAAATACTTCAATTAATACCAAAATAGCCTCTATAGTTAAATGGTATAACATGTCCATGGTAAGGATAAATTTCAAGTTCGATTCTTGGTGGAGGCACCAGATTATTTTTTATAAAATGTTTTTCTAGCTATAATTGTGATTATCATTAATGCTATAAAGCCCAGCATTGGAATATATATATCCGGTGAATATATTAAATCTATAATTTTTGGAGCTTCTAGATTTTGTTCTATAATTTTTTCAAGTCCATCACCAACTGACACTATCAAAAATATTTGAGGTGTAATTCCTATTAATGTTGTCCAAAAAAAATTAATTACCCTAACATTAAAAATACAGGGCAATACATTTGAGAGTGCAAACGGGATTCCTCCAATAAATCTATAAATAAGTAGATAGGTAAATTCTGATTTTTTAAATCTTATTTCTAAGTTTTTAAATCTATTAAGAAATTTTTCTTTAATAATCTCTTTAAAAAAATAATTACCAAAAATATATAAAATTGTTGCTCCAACGGTCATTCCAATTATTACAATAAGTGTTCCAAACCACTTGCCAAAAATAAACCCTGCTAGGAGTGCAACAGGCATACCAAATCCAGCCATGATGACCCAAACAATTGTAGATATTAAGAATATTAAAGAAATTAAAGTCAAGTTAGTTTGCTTTAATCTAAAAAAATAATCCCTATTATTTTTGATAAATTCGTAGCTAGTTAATTCTTCTGGGGTAAATTTTGATAAAAAAAAGTATAAAAATGACGAAACAACTAGAAGATAAAATAAACCTAAAGTTATCTTAACTTTTTTTGATTTTTCCATAATTAATTGATCGTATTATAAAATCTTCTATTTGCTATTTATACATATAATTACTATAAAGAGCGAAATTTATAAAAACTTAAGTAATTCCTATGAAAAGAACATATCAGCCCAAAGTTGGAAAGCGTCTTAAAAAACATGGTTTTAGATCAAAGATGCAAACTAAGGGTGGGAAAAAACTTCTTAAAAGAAGACGTGATAAAGGACGTAAGAATCTTACTGTATCATCTACTCAAAAAAAGCCAAAAGGTAAATAAGCTAGACTGAATGAAAAGCAAAATTGTTGCTCTTTCTAAAAACGAAGATTTCAAAAATTTACTTAAGAAGAAAAAATTCTCAAACAAATATATCACACTTTTTTTTGGTCCTCTTGAGGGCAAAAATAATAAAAAACTGAACATCAGCTTTGTAGTAAAAAAAAAATTGATCCGTAGAGCTGTAAAGAGAAACAAAATTAAAAGAAGATTAAGAAATATTATGAATGAAGTAGTAAAAAAAATATCAATAGATTTAAACTATTCTTATCTTGTGATTGCGAAAATAACTATGCTAAACAATGAATATACGTTAATAAAGGATACTTTATTTCAAGATATTAAAAACATTAAGTAATGAAAATTATATCAAACACTTTAATTGGCCTAATCAAATTTTACAAAATGGTTATCAGTCCTTACATGGCTCCTTCGTGTAGATATCTTCCAACTTGTTCAGAGTACACAATTGAATGCCTAAAAACATATGGGCTTATTAAAGGTATCTCAAAAAGTATAAAAAGAATTCTCTCATGTCACCCTATAAAAATTTTGGGTGGTGGTGAAGGATTTGATCCTGTAAACAAAGAACTAAAGGCTAAAAAATAATGGATACCAGAAACGTAATAGCAGCCATATCATTATCAGCAGCTGTTATAATTTTATATTCCCTTTTTTTTGAACCAGATCCTCAACTTGTTGAACAAAATCTAGCTGAACAAAAGAAAATTGTGAGTAGTACTGATACTCCTAGCTTAGATAAGAATGTAAAATCGATAAAACTTTCGAGGGAAGATGCTCTAAAAGAAGTTGATAGAATTCGATTTGAAAATGGTAGTGTTTTTGGATCTATTTCTTTAAAGGGTGCAGCAATAGATGATTTAACTTTCAAAGAGTATAACGTTGAATTAAATGGAACTAATCAAATAACGCTATTAAGCCCAAGAAGTGTTGAAGATGGTTATTTAATCGAAAGTGGCTTTGTAAGTACAAATAAAAATATTGATATACCTGACGCTTCTACAGTTTGGAAAGTTTCTGGGAATAAAAAATTAACCCATAATAATCCTGTAAAATTAACATGGAGCAACTCTCAAGGTATTACATTCGAAAAAACTATAACACTAGATGATCAATTTCTGTTTACTGTAAAAGAAAAGATAATTAATAAATCAGATAAATCTTATAACTTTTTCTCATATGGACAAATAATTAGAAATAAATTACCAGAAATATCTGGTTTTTATATTTTACATGAAGGTTTTCTATCCGTACTAGATGATCAGTTAATTGAAGAAGATTACGATGATATTCAAGAGAAGAAGTTTTCTCAAACCGCACAAGAAGGGTTTGTTGCTATTTCAGATAAATTTTGGGTTACTTCAGTTATACCACCTAAAGGTAAGGAGTTTAAAACTACCTTTGATTATAAAAATAAATTTAGAGCCAATTACATATCTACTAAAGGTATTGAGGTTAAAGCAAATAGCTCTATAGAAGAAAAAATTCAAATTATAGTTGCTGCTAAAAGAGTAAATGTTATTGATGGTTATGCGGAAAATCTAAATATTAATAAATTTGACTTAGCGATTGACTGGGGCTTTATGTACTTCATAACTAAGCCTTTATTTTTTGTATTAGACTATTTCTTTAGGTTGCTTGGCAATTATGGTTTAGCTATTATCGCTGTTACAGTATGTATTAGATTGGCTTTTTTTCCTCTTGCCAATTTTAGCTTTAAAAGCATGGGAAAAATGAAACTTTTAGCACCAGAAATGGCCAGATTAAAAGAAATTCACAAAGATGATAAAATGAAATTACAACAAGCGATGATGGCCCTTTATAAAAAAGAAAAAGTTAATCCTATGAGTGGATGTTTACCTATATTAGTTCAAATACCAGTTTTCTTTGCTTTATATAAAGTTTTATTTGTTACTATTGAAATGAGACATATGCCATTTTATGGATGGATACATGACTTAAGTGATAGAGATCCAACTTCTTTATTTAATGTTTTTGGTTTAGTTCCGTGGGATCCGCCTTCTTTCTTATTAATAGGTGCATGGCCAATCATTATGGGTATTACTATGTTCATACAACAAAAGCTTAACCCAACTCCACCAGATCCTATACAGGCTAAGATCTTTATGTTCTTTCCAGTATTTCTGACTGTAATCCTTGCACCTTTTCCTGCAGGTCTTGTTATCTACTGGAGTTTCAACAATATTTTTACGATGATTCAACAATATATTGTTCAAAGAAAAATGACTATTAAAACAACTTAAATGTCATCGTTAAAAGAAGAAGAATTAATAAACATTTTACCTAAAGACGGCCCAACAGTTGAAGAAGTAAAAAAGTACTTAGAAAAGTATAATGATGAATTTATTGTCATTAAGTGTGGTGGTAGTGTTTTAGTTGATCCAGAATTATTTCAAATTTTTATCAAAGATGTTGTTGTTTTAAACAAACTTGGCTTTAATCCCATAATTGTTCATGGTGGTGGAAAAAGAATAAATAACAAGTTAGGTAAACTTAACATTAAAAGTGATTTCATTAATGGACTAAGAGTTACAGATAAAAATACTATTAATATAGTTGAAGATGTATTGATTGAATTTAATAAGGAAATTGTCAATGCTTTAAAGGATCAATCTTGTGAAACAAGAAGAATTACCTCAAAAGAATATAATATAATAACTGTAAAACCTGAAAGTGATAAATTAGGTTTTGTAGGTACTCCCACTCACATTAAAACTGATGTTTTAAAAGAAATTATTAAAGTTAATGAAGTACCAGTTGTTGCACCACTAGGGTTAGATGAAAACAATCAAACTTTTAATATCAATGCAGATACAGTTGCTGGTGCAGTAGCTAAGGAATTAAAAGCTAGAAGATTAATGATTATCAGCGATGTAGAGGGTGTATTAGACAATGAAAAAAAACTAATACCTGAAATTAATTCTCAAAAAGCTAAAGAATTAATTAATCAAAAGGTTATATCTGGTGGCATGATACCCAAAATCAATAACTGTCTAGATGTTGCAAGTAACGGGGTTAAGGGAGTGGTAATTATTGATGGAAGAAAAAATCACTCACTTCTTTTTGAGTTATTATCTGATAAAGGTTCAGGAACTTTAATTAGAGAATGAAAAATTTAATAGACATAAAATACTGGTTGTTTGACCTTGATAATACTCTTTATAGTGGTCAAACAAAAGTTTTCTCAGAAGTTGATAAAAAGATGTCTTCTTTCATTTCAAAGAAATTTAATGTGGATTTGGTTAAAGCAAGAGAAATTCAAAAAGAATATTTCTATGAATATGGGACAACATTATCGGGATTAATGAATCATGATAAAATTGACCCGCATGAATTTCTTGAATTTGTTCATGATATAGATATCAGTTGGCTTCCAAAAGATGAGGTTTTGCGAGAAGAGTTAATTAAAATTAAGGAAAAAAAATATATTTTCACAAATGGCTCTCATGTCCATGTTGAAAATGTAACTAAACAACTGGGCATAGATGATCTATTTGATGGAGCATTTGATATTGTTGATGCTAATTTTATACCAAAACCAAAAATTGAACCTTATAAAAAGATAGTAGAAAAATTTGATTTAGATCCAAAAAAATCAATATTGATTGAAGATATTGCTCATAATTTAGAGCAAGCTAAAAATCTAGGTATGAAAACTTGTTGGCTTGAAAATGATGAGACATTTGCAAAAAAAGATGCTGATAAACCATATATTGATTATAAGATTAAGAGCTTGCCTTCTTTTCTTCAAGAAATTAATATAATAAAAGCATAATAAACTAACCTAAAAACTATAAATTAATAATATGAAAGAATTTGAAAATATTATCAACACAGCTTGGGACAATAAAGATTCAATTAATGGTCAATCTGATCAATCAATATTAGATGCAATTAAAGAAACAATTGAACTTGTTGATAAGGGTGTTTTAAGAGTTGCTGAAAAAAAAGATAATGAATGGGTAGTTCATCAGTGGATTAAAAAAGCAATTCTTTTAAGTTTTAAAACTAACGAAATGCAAACTCTTGCAGGTCCCTACGCTACATGGTGGGATAAAGTTAGAGGAAAAACTGCAGGCTGGGGGAGAGAAGAACATAAAAAAGCTGGATTTAGAATGGTACCTAATGGAGTTGTTAGACACGGATCTTTCATCGGGAAAAATGTTGTCTTGATGCCTTCATTTGTAAATATTGGTGCATATGTGGATGAAGGAACTATGGTCGATACTTGGGCTTCTGTTGGGTCTTGTGCTCAAATAGGAAAGAACTGTCACATATCTGGTGGTGCAGGAATTGGTGGAGTATTAGAACCAATGCAAGCTAACCCAACGATTGTTGAGGATAACTGTTTTGTTGGAGCTCGTTCTGAAATAGTTGAGGGAGTAATCGTAGGTGAAGGATCAGTTTTATCTATGGGTGTATTTATTGGTCAATCTACAAAAGTTGTTTACAGGGAAACTGGAGAAGTGATCTATGGAAAAATTCCACCTTACTCAGTAATAGTTCCAGGTAGCTTACCAAGTAAAAATGGTAAGGGTCCTGCTTTATATTGTGCAGTGATAATTAAACAAGTTGATGAAAAAACTAGATCTAAAACTTCTATTAACGATCTACTGAGAGACTAAATGCCAACTTATAATGAAATTACATTAGCAAAAGAGCTAATAAGGTTTCCTAGCATTACACCTATTGATGTGGGGATAATGAAATTCTTAGCAAATAAACTAACAGCTATTGGATTTAAATGTAAGATTTTAGAATTTAAAGATAAAAAATCTAAACCTGTTAAAAATCTATATGCACGGCTGGGTAATTCACAACCAAACTTTATGTTTGCAGGCCACTTGGATGTGGTACCTCCAGGAAATTTGAAAGATTGGACTGTAAAACCATTTAGTCCTGCTATTAAAAAAAACCACCTAATTGGAAGAGGTGCAAATGATATGAAAAGTGCAATAGCAAGCTGGGTTGTTGCAGTAAGTAACTTTGTATCAAGTAATAAAAAATTTAAAGGTTCTATTAGTTTATTAATTACAGGTGACGAAGAGGGCGTTGCTATTAATGGTACTAAAAAAGTGGTTGATTATTTAAAAAAGAAAAAAGAAAAAATAGATTTTTGTTTAGTTGGAGAACCTACTAACCCAAACAAACTTGGTGAAATGATTAAAATTGGTAGAAGAGGAAGTATTAATGCAGAGTTAACTATAATTGGTATTCAGGGCCATGTTGCTTACCCACACCGTGCTAATAATCCTTCAACTACAATGATTAAAATACTAAATGAAATAAAAGAAATAAAATTTGATAAAGGAACAAAAGATTTTCAGCCAACAAATTTAGAAGTAACTAAAATTAATATTAGTAATACTGCTGACAATATTATCCCAGGTGTTGCAAGTGCTACATTTAATATAAGATTTAATAATAAACACTCCTCTTCTAGCTTAAAAAATAGATTAAATAAAATTTTTAAAGATATTACTAAGAAAAATAATTCAAATTTTAAAATAGAATATCGTGTATCAGGTGAAGCTTTTTTAACTAAACCTAATAAAACTACTTACATGATTCAAGATGTTATAAAAAAAATTACAAAGATTAAACCTCAGCTATCTACAACTGGTGGAACCTCTGATGCAAGATTTATTAGAAAAATTACCCCCTGTTTGGAATTTGGCCTAGTAGGCAAAACAATGCATAAAGTAGATGAAGCAGTATCTATTTCAGATTTAAAAAAATTAACAAAAATATATTCTAGTATTTTAGAAAATTATTTTGAATGAAAACTGGTTTAATAACCTCTGATACTTATCAAAATCATAATACAGGTGATGGACATCCAGAAAAAATTGATAGGGTAACGGCAGTTATTGAAAACTTTAAAAAGCTAGATAATAAAAATTTGATTTGGAAAAAACCTTCAAAGTTTAACCGGTCTCTATTAGAAGTAACTCACAACTCTGATTATATAAATTTTGTAGAAAAATCTTTCCCAAAAAAAGGATTCTCATTTTTAGATGGTGATACAATTGTCTCTCCGGGAAGTAAAGAGGCTTCCTCAGATGCTGTAGGATCAATTATTACAGCTATTGACGGTGTTCAAAATAAAGAGTTTAAAAATGCTTTTTGTGCTGTCAGACCTCCAGGACATCACGCAGAAAAAAATAAGGCTATGGGTTTTTGTATTTATAACAATGTAGCTGTTGGAGCTAATTATTTAATAAGCAAATATAAGCTTAATAAAGTAGCAATTATTGATTTTGATGTTCACCATGGGAATGGAACACAAGATATTTTTCATGATAATGAAAAAGTTTTATACATTTCGACCCACCAATTTCCCTACTATCCAGGTTCTGGTACAGAACAAGAAAAAGGTAAATATGATAATATATTCAATATTCCCCTACCTGCTGGCACAACTTCTAGAGAGTATTTAAATGCCTACGAATTTGTGCTCAAAAAAATAAATAAATTTAAGCCTGAATTTATCTTACTCTCTGCAGGTTTTGACGCACATAAGAATGACCCTTTAGCTCAGTTTCAGCTGGAGAGTAAAGATTTTTATGAAATTACTAAAAGAACTTTAGAGTTGTCTAAAATATACTGTAATGGAAAAGTTGTGTCCATTCTAGAAGGTGGTTATGACCTCCTAGCTCTTCAAGAAAGTACCGAGTTGCACGTAAAAGCTTTGTTAGAATTTAATTGATAATTTCTCAATAGAGATTAAAGAACATCCAATGAAACTTTATAAAATTACAAAATCAGATATTGATAAAAAAGGTCGTGGTCTTTATGCTACACAAGATATTAAAGAAGGTACCAGAATTATTGATTATGTTGGTAAAATTATTACTAAAAAACAAACAGAAGAGTCTCAGAAATTTGATAATGCAAAACCTATCTACTTATTCAATTTAAATAAAAAGTACGATATGGATGGAGATGTTTCTTGGAATACTGCACGTTTAATAAATCATTCGTGCTCTAACAACTGTGATTATAATGGCACTGGCCTAAAATTATGGGTAATTGCTATAAAAGATATTAAAAAAGGTGATGAGATAACTGCTGATTATGGATTTGGTTATGATGAGGATTATAAACAATTTCCTTGTAAATGCCGATCTAAAAACTGCTGTGGTTATATTGTTCGAGCTGAATCAAGATGGAGAGTTAATAAAAAATTCAGTATTGGAAGACAAAAAACTAATAGATAACTTTTTCTAAAAACAGTCCTTCTGCTGGTGCTGGTGGAGCACATAGTGTTCTTTTTTTTGACTTTAGAACAAACTCAAAAATTTTTAAATTCCATTTTTTTTCAGCAAGATATTTTAAACAACCAACCATTGATCTGACTTGTTGTTGTAAAAATGATTGAGATTTAAATTGTATTTCAATTTTACCTCTAGTTGATTTTATTTTAATTGATTTAATAGTTCGGATTGGACTTTTAGCGTTACAACTAGATGCTCTAAACGTTGAAAAATCTTTAGTACCTAAAAGCTTTTTTGCACCTTTTCTCATTAAAGAAACATTTAATTCTTTAATTATATGCCACCCTCTCTCTTTTTCTATAGAAGGTCGGCTCAATCGATTAAAAATTACATACTTATAAATTCTTTGTTTTGCAGAAAATCTTGCATGAAAATTTAAATTTTTTTTTTTTATATCCATAATTGAAACATTCATATTATTTACAAAGTGATTAATTGATTTTACAAATTTATCTAAGTTTTGAATTTCTCTTTTACAGTCAAAATGTGCCGATTGTTCAATAGCATGAACTCCAGAATCTGTCCTACCAGATCCAATTAACAACACTTTTTCTTTTAAAAGTTTAGATAGTTTTGTTTGAATTAATTTTTGAATTGATTTTCCTTTAGATTGAACTTGCCATCCAATAAAATTAGTTCCCACATACTCAATTAGAATCTTATATCTATGCATTATTCAAATTTGAACCTTTTTTAATCTGTGATCCAAGCATAAATTCACTAATATTTTGGGGTCTTTTTCCTTGCCTTTGAATTTCTAGTATTTTTATTGATTTTTTGTTACCACAACTTATCTCTAAATAGTTGTCTAATACCTCACCAATTTCTCCACTACTTGAAGTTAATTCTGCTTTTAAAATTTTATATCTTTCTCCTTTATGAATAAAAAAAGCACCAGGGCTTGAGTATAATCCATTAATTTTTCCAATAATATTTTCTGCAGTTTCATTCCATATTATTTGACCTTCATTTTTTTCAACTTTGAGTGCATATGTTGCTCCATTATGATTTTGCTCTTTAAATTCAATTTTATCATCTAAAATTTCATCAATATTATCTAATATTTTTTCTGCTGCTAATGCTGAAAGCTTTTCTGATATTGTTTCTGAGTTATCCTTATTCATAATTTCAACTTTGTATGAATTGCAAATCGGACCAGTATCTAATTTTTCTCCTATCTTCATAATACTAATACCTGTTTCTTTCTCTAAATTCATTATTGATCTTTGAATGGGTGCTGCTCCTCTCCATTTTGGTAGGAGTGAGGCATGAATGTTGATAAAACCCTTTTTAACTAAACTTAAATATTCTTTTGGAATGATTTGTCCATAAGCAACTACAATTGCTATATCTGCTTCTAATTCTTTTAGATAACTATATTCCTCTTTATTATCCCTTAGTGTGTTTGGTGCTCTACATTCTATTTTCAAAGTTTCTGAAATTCCTTGAATGGGTGATTTATTAATTTTTTGTCCTCTTTGAGATCTTTTGGGTGGTTGCGTATAAACAACTGATATGGGATAACCATTTTGATATAATGTTTTTAATATAGGTACAGCAAATAATGGTGTACCCATAAAGATAATTTTTTTTAACACTTTCTAGAGAACTTCTCTATTAATCTTATTTTTAGAAAGTTTTTTTATAATCATTGTTTTTTTTAATTTCGATAAATAGTCGATAAATAAAATTCCTTCTAAATGATCAACTTCATGTTGGATGCATGTAGCTAATAAACCATGGGCTTTTAATAATTGTTTATTTCCATCATAATCTAAATACTCCACTTCACATGAGTTTGGTCTTTCTATTTCTGCGAATTGATCTGGCACAGACAAACATCCCTCTTCATAAATTGATTTCTCTTTATCTTTATTTTTGATAACTGGATTTACAAAGTATTTAGGTTCTTTCTTGTTTTCGTCCCTACTAATATCCATAACAATTATTCTTTTAGGAATGCCTATTTGGATTGCAGCAAGACCAATTCCCGGAGCTGCATACATTGTATCGAGCATATCATCCATTAATTTTTTTTCTTCTTCACCAACTTTCTCCACAGATTCTGATATTTGCCTTAATAATCTATTAGGTTCTGTTAAAATTTTTTTAATTGTCATAATTAAAAACTATTTTATTATAGATTTTAAACTTTTAAAGGAAGAAATTTAAGAAGAATTTTGTTTCTTAGGGGGTCGATGTTAAGTTGATTAAGTGTGTTTATGATAAAATACATTGTATCATCATCGATATTTTCTAACTCGTCTTGTCCTATAACCTCAATAATTCTAAGCATTGCCGCAGCCATATCTCTATTATTAATAAAAACTTGAATATCTGTAGGTATCTCAAATTCATTTATCTCATAAAGGTTTTTGTATTTTTTAGAAACTTTAATATTGTCGGATTTGAATGCTTCAACTAAAATTATATCTTTTTTTGAAAAAAAATATTTTTTATTTTTCTTTATTTTTTGTAAATAATTATTTAAGTCTTTAGTAATTTTTTTAATTGGAATATCTTCTTTAAAATAATTAATCAATTTTGACTGATGCAAAATTTTATTATTAATCTTAATATTGGTTAATTCAACTCTATCTAAGACAATATATTTTTCATAAAATCTTGTATAATTTGATGGAACATCTTTTTTTTCGATTTCACTTAAAAATATTTTTAGCTCTACTTTAAAAGCATTATCTAAACCATCATTTTTAAATGAATTTTTTAAAGCATTCATTAACTCAAATTTCTTTTCAATATGACTTGTAATTAAAATTCCTTGATAAATTAATGCCCTTGCTTCAGTATTAGATAGGACTTTTGTAGACTCTTTTATATTTAGTAATTGATTAATATTAAATTGAAACCTTTTATAAAGTTCAAGCAACTCTTTTTCTGTATAGTTTTTTTCATGTGTTGCTTTTTCAATTACTGTTATTTTTTTGATATCAGTAATTTCTACTTCTTGAACATTACTTAATAAGTTTGATGTTGACAGATATTTCCAAATTTCTTTAGATGTGCTGTCTTTTGGTATAAATTTGAATTCAGGGTTTGTTATGTGAGATAAGTGAAAATCTAAAATTGTTTTTTCAGATATATTTGTTTCTGGTTCATTTTCATAACCCATTAAATAATTAATTTTATTCTCATAAAATTTATCTTTGAAATCTAATTCTTTTTTTAAATCTATTAATAGTTGAGCCTCATCTTTTTTTTTATTATTTATTAAACAGTAAATATTAAATTTAGAGAGATATTCATCTTCGATTGGCTCTTTAATTTTAGAAAATATTTCACAAGATTTCTTAACATCAGATCTAGAGAGGTGGCTGTCTACTAAGTATTTAGTAAGCTCTAAATTTTCATTAATTATTTGATTGTTTAGTAAATAGTTCTCTATTAATAGAAAGTTTGAATTCTTAATAAGCCAGTTAGATTTTATCTTAAGAAATTGCTTTTTTGTAATATTTAACTCTGGATAATAAGCATTAGTTAGAAGCAAAATATCTAAGATATTTATTGCATCTTGTGAGAGTTTTATTTTGTTAATTCTCTTAAAAATATCTAAAATTTGGTCTCCATTTGAATTGGACCACATGTTAATATCTAGTCCATTGTCTGCAGGATCATAAAGCCCTATAATTTCTATTTCTTTCGAAGTTATGGTTAGTTCTTGTTCTATGTTTAAGTCATCTTTTTTTTGTGACTGCATTTCATAGATGGTGTTTTGTGGAACACTTTTTTCTTCAGAATTTTTATTTATAATTGTTTTAGTTTTTGTGTTCGATTCAACATTCCAAATATCTGTGGGTTCTTGGGATTGCGATTCAAATCCAAAAAATAAAAAAAATAAGACAATTGATAAATTTTTTTTATTTAACAATTTTAAGTTTCTCATTTGGAATAAATTTTTCTATTTTTTTATCAGGAGATGGAAAATCAATTTTACCTAACATGGCAATTGTTCCAATAACAATAATTAAAACTAATATTATTTTGAATAATAAACGCTTAGTTTTGCCAATACTTGTATTTTGTGTTAATTGCATATATTCTCTATTAATTTCAAATTAAGACATATTTGTGTTTTTTCAATAAAGAAAGCTTATGATTTTAAAAAAAAACCTTGTTTTTTTAGGTATGATGGGATCAGGAAAATCTTCTATTGGTCACTTAGTTTCAAAAAAATTAAACTACACATTTGCTGATGTAGACAATTTAATTGAAAAAGAAAGTGGCAATAATATCTCTGAAATATTTAGATCAAAAGGAGAGAATTATTTTAGAAATTTAGAAGAAAAAATTACACTCAAAGCTCTGAAAGGAACTAATAAGGTTATATCACTTGGAGGTGGTGGCTTTATCAATGATAAGATTAGAAAAGAAGTTTTAATCAATCATTTTTCATTCTGGCTTACCTGGGATAAGTTAATCTTGCTGAAAAGAATTAAAGGCAGTAAAAAAAGACCTTTGGCTTATCACGCAACTGATCAGGAAATAAAACAACTAATTAAGAAAAGGACAATAATATACTCAGAAGCACAATTTAAAATAAACTGTAATAAACTGACAAAAACTGAAATAGTTAATAAGATTATAAAGATTTATGAACTCAATTAAACTACATGTAAAAATAGAAAAACATAAATATCCAATTCTTATTGGGAATAATATTTTAAATCAAATTCAGAAATTATTAAAAGAAAATTTAATTAATTTTAATCAGTGTTTAGTAATTGCTGATAAAAATATTCCTAAAGAGTTAATAAATAAAACTCTTAGCTCCTTGCCCAAAAAAAAAATTACACTCCACTATTTCAATGCTAATGAAAAAAACAAAAATCAAAAAAGTATAAATAAAATTTTATCTATACTTTTAAAGAAAAATTTTAACAGAAATGACTGTTTAATTTCAATTGGAGGCGGGATTACTGGTGATGTCTCTGGTTTTGCAGCCAGCATGTTTAAAAGAGGATTAAAATTTGTCAATATACCTACTACCCTTCTATCTCAAGTCGATTCTTCAATTGGTGGAAAAACAGGAATAAATACCAAATATGGAAAAAATTTAATTGGTGCTTTCTATCAACCCAGCTTGGTTATCTCAGATATTATTTTTTTAAAATCTTTACCAAAGAGAGAATTAATATGTGGATACGGTGAAATATTAAAACATGCCTTGATTACTGATAAAAAATTTTTTACTTTTTTAGACAAAAATGGTACCAACGTTTTAAACCTCAAAAGTCCCTCAATTGAAAATGCTATTTACAAAAGTTGTTGCATCAAAAAAAAAGTTGTAGAGGCAGATGAGAGGGAAATGGGAATACGAAAAATTTTAAACTTTGGACACACATTTGCCCATGCTTATGAAGCAACACTTGGGTATTCTAAAAAATTAAATCATGGAGAAGCTGTTATACTAGGTATTAAGACAGCTGCTAAATTTAGCTTAGCAAATAAAATTTTAACCCTTACAGATTACATGTTAATTGAAAATCACTTAAAACAACTTAACCTTCCAAGAAATATTAATAAGTACTTTTCAAAAAAAAATTTAAATCAAATTTTGTCTTTTATGAAAAAAGATAAAAAAAATAATACTAGAAATATAAACTTAATATTATTAAAAAAGATAGGGTCTCCAATTTATAAATTAAATTTTAATGAAAATAAAATTAATCTTTTTCTAAAAAATGAATTAATTAAGTAATATTTGAATTGAGTGTATGTGTTCTTTTAATTCAATACTTAGAGTACTGTAAACTATCTTAGTAGATGCTATTTTGCTAAATTTTGCTAATTCCTTAGATTTTATTGTTAACTTTAGATGAAATTTTCCTTCTTGATGTCCCTCATGATTTTTATGAAGAAAGCTTTTATCTTCAATTTTTAGATCTTGAATAACAATATCTTTTTCAAGTTTATTTTTAACAATTGCAATTAATTCATTTATATTCATAAATACTATTTTTATTATTATATAACATGAAAAATATTTGTGACTGGAATAATTGCTTTGAAATTGGTGAATATAAGGCACCAATTGAAAAAGATAATAGTAAAACCTATAGGTTGCTTTGCTTAGCTCATGTAAAAGAATTTAATAAAAATTGGAATTATTTTAAAGGGATGGATGATGAGCAGGTATTTGACTTCCTAAAATCAGATATGACTTGGCATAAACCTACTCAAAGCTTTAGTTCTTCTGATAATTTTTTTAAAGTTCTCTGGAATAACACCTTAAAAGATGAATTTGATAAAACCAAACTCAGAGGTGAGTATAATCACATGAATCAATTCAAATTTGATGGTAACGATATCAAAGCTTTTAGTATTTTAGGTGTGTCAGTCGGTTTAAAATGGGAGCAAATACAGGATAAATTCAAAACTCTTGTCAAAAAATTTCACCCTGATATTAATTTAGGTAATAAAGAATACGAAGAAAAACTTAAATTAATTACTTTAGCGTACACCCAACTAAAGAATACATACAAGGAAAAAATTGACACCTAATTTAAATATTCAACCAGATATCAAACTTTCTTTAAAGCAAAGCTTTGGGATTGACTCAGACATGGAGGTTCCAGCATTCTCAAAATCAAGTGAGTATGTTCCTGAAGTCGATAAAAATTATAAATTTGATAAAGATACGACTCTTGCAATTATTTCTGGGTTTGCATTCAATAAACGTGTTTTGGTTCAAGGCTATCATGGGACCGGAAAGTCAACACACATTGAGCAAATAGCTGCAAGATTAAATTGGCCTTGTATTAGAGTTAACCTAGATAGTCATGTAAGTAGAATTGACCTTATTGGAAAAGACGCAATAGTAGTAAAAGATGGTAAACAAATAACAGAATTTAAAGAGGGGATATTGCCTTGGTCTATTCAGAACCCTGTTGCTCTTGTTTTTGATGAGTATGATGCTGGAAGACCTGATGTGATGTTTGTAATACAAAGAGTTCTAGAGGCTGAAGGAAACTTTACACTTTTAGATAAAAATAAAGTTATAAAACAAAATAAGTTTTTCAGATTATTTGCAACTTCCAATACTGTTGGATTAGGAGATACAACTGGATTATATCATGGCACTCAGCAAATTAATCAAGGGCAAATGGATAGGTGGAATATAGTGACATCTTTAAATTACCTAAGTCTTGACAAAGAAATGGAAATTGTTTTAGCAAAAAATAAACAACTAAATAACCCCAAAGGTAAAGAGAAAGTCTCTAGCATGATTAAGGTGGCATCATTAACTAGAAAAGGTTTTATAGCAGGCGACATATCCACTGTGATGAGTCCCAGAACAGTTTTACATTGGGCTGAGAATGCTGAAATTTTTAAAGATACTGGTTATGCTTTTAGAGTCACATTTTTAAACAAATGTGACAATATTGAAAAAAATACTATAGCTGAATATTATCAAAGATGTTTTGGAGAAGAGCTACCTGAGTCGATGATAAATATTCAAATTTAAATGAGCAATAAAGAAAACAATTTAAAAGATCAATTTAAGCAAGCTCTAATTTCAACAGCAAAAGTAATTTCGGAAGATTATAAACTGGATATAAAAAATCCTGGTAAAGACTTAAGTTCCAAAAAGATTGATTTTTTTGATGTAACTAACCTATCCAATAAAAGTGATTTTGCTAGATTAAGGGCAGAGTCAGATTCTAGTGCTTTGAAAAAAAAATTCTCAAATAAGCAAATATTTAACAAAAATTTACCTCACAATCCTTCCTGTAGATCTCTATATACTATTGCAGAAAAAATTAGATATGAAGTATTGGGTGGTAAAATGCTTAAGGGAGTAGGAAAAAATATAAAAGAAAATTATATGAAGAAGGTTAGTATTACTCACAAGGATCAGTTAAAAAATAAAGAAGATGTCCAAGTAGCAGAAGCGTTTGAGTTATATATGCTAAAAAAATTTTTTAATTCAAAGCTTGATGCTGAATCCTCAAGAATATTGAGCTTTTGGGAAAAAGACTTTGATTCTTCTATTGAAAAACACATAGATTTTTTGAATAGAAATTTGGAAGATCAAAATAACTATAGTACTAAATTTTCAGAAATCCTTGAAAATATGAATGTATTGAGTTCAAATAATGAAAAGAATGAAGAAGAAGACAATGAGAAAGAAAATGAACAAGAAAATAAAGCTGAAAATAATGATGATAATAAATCTGATGGACAGGATAAAGAAGATAAACAGGATGAAACTCTGAGCAGCCTAGATTCTGGCTTTGATCTTAATGATCAACAAATGGATGAACAGCTAGAAGATTCTGATTTTCTAAAAGAAAGTAAAAAAGACACACTGCAAAAAACAAATGTAGATAATATTGATCAAGAGTATAAAATCTATACATCTGAATTTGATGAAATTGCAAAAGCAGAAGCCTTAGAAGATACGAAAGAAACACATAAACTAAGAAAAAATTTAGATCAACAATTGATTGGTTTCCAGGATTTAATAACTAAACTCGCAAATAAACTACAAAGACAACTTCTTGCAAAACAAAATAGAGCTTGGGAGTTTGATTTAGAAGAAGGATTGCTTGATAGCTCTAAACTAACTAGAATTATTATGGATCCTTACAACTCATTATCTTTCATGAAAGAAAAGGACCTTGATTTTAAGGATACGATTGTAACTTTACTAATTGATAACTCTGGTTCTATGCGTGGTAGACCAATAACAATTGCAGCACTTTGTGCTGATATACTCTCAAGAACATTGGAAAGATGCTCTGTAAAGGTTGAAGTGTTAGGCTTTACCACAAAAAATTGGAAAGGTGGAAAAAGTAGAGAGGCATGGACCAAGAGAGATAAACCTAAAAATCCTGGAAGATTAAACGACCTAAGACACATCATCTATAAGGCTGCGGACACACAGTGGAGACAATCTAAAAATAACATAGGATTAATGCTTAAAGAAGGATTGCTTAAAGAAAACATAGATGGGGAGGCAATATCTTGGGCATTTAATAGAATTAAAAAAAGAAAAGAAGAAAGAAAAATTCTAATGGTAATTTCAGATGGTGCACCAGTAGATGATTCTACTTTATCTGTGAATTCTGGTGATTTTTTAGAAAAACATTTAAAAAAAATGGTTAAATTTATAGAAACTAAGAGTGACGTGGAAATTTTAGCTATAGGTATTGGTCACGACGTATCAAGGTATTATGATAAGGCTATTAAAATTACAGATATTCATGAACTTGGGGACGTAATGATTTCTCAGTTAAGTAGATTATTTGAAAGTAAAAATAGATTACATTAAAGGTTGAAAAAATCTTTGTTCTTCCACTTTATAGTGACACATGCACCACTTCTTGTCTTTGAATTTCTACAATATATATTTGCATAATTTTTTTCAAGCAATGTTTTTCCTATAAAAATACCAAGCCCCAGACCAGATTTAGATTGATTCGATGATTTAAAAGATTTTATATAAGGTTCACCAATTTTTCGCAACACATCGGTCGGATACCCTTCACCATCATCTTCAATTACAATTTCTGTAAATAGATCATCACTTTTTATATTGATAAAAACTTCATTTTCTGAAAATTTATTTGCGTTACCAATAAAATTTCTCAATCCATAAACAATCTCAATAGATTTGGTAATATTTAATGGATTAAAATCTTGATCATAATTTACAATAAATTTTTTTTTACTTGTTTCTTCAAAAGATTTTACAACCTCTTTTACATGACTAGCAATTGATAAATTACTATCTATAAAATTATCTTCAATAGCAGGGTTTAATGTTAATTTTTTTAATATTTCACCACATCTATCAATTTGACCAACAAGTAGTTCAATATCTTTTTTGGCTTCCTTATCGTCATTAAATTGTTTTAATAAATCTGTTGATATAATTTTAATCGTAGAAAAAGGAGTTCCCAAGGAATGTGCGGCAGCAGCTGCTTGACCACCAAGTGATAAAAGTTCATGTTCTTGTGACATAATTTCTTGCATCTTGTTTAGCGCTTCTTTTCTTAATCTAGATTCTATTCCAAATTTTAAAGCAAAATAGTTTAAAAAAATTAAAGCAATAGTTAGCGAAATAGGTATTGAATAATAATAATACATATCTACGTGAAAATGTTCATTAACTGGATATGGCAATGGATATTTAAAAAAAGTAAGAAACACAATAGTTAATACAGTGATTATAACTAATAACGAATTACTCCTGAGTCCTAAGTTTGATGAAGAAAAGATAGCAGGAATTATTAAAAAAATTGAAAAAGGGTTGGCAATACCTCCAGTTAAATAAATTAAACAACCTAGCTGCAAGACGTCAATTAATAGAAAGAAGAAAGCTTCTTTATCTAACAACTGAGTTCTTTGATTAATATAAATTAAATATAAATTACTTAGTGTACCTAGAAAAATTATAAAATTTTCTAAAATAAAATTAAACTTAAAACTAAAGATAAAATATATTATATTTATAGTTATTAATTGCCCAAAAATTGCAATCCATCTTAAGTTGATGTATGTGGATTTTTTTAAAGAAAAATACTTTGAAGTTTCGAAAAACTTCATTATCAAATGTCTAAATTTTGAACATTAATTGCATTTGATACAATAAAATCTTTTCTTAACGCCACATCATTACCCATTAAAGTATGAATAAGAAGTTGATCTTTTTTTAAGTCTTTAGAGTATTGAACTTGTAATAAATTTCTTGTCTCTGGATCTAGTGTAGTGCTCCATAGTTCATCTGGATTCATTTCACCCAGTCCCTTGAACCTTTGAATGCTCATTCTTGATTTTTCTTCATCGTATGCTTTATTAAATTCTTTAGTTCCTTTTTTAATTTTCTTCAATTCTTTACTATTGCTTAAGATATAATCTTCTAATTCTTTTTCATCTTTTATATAAATTCCCTTTGTGCCTTTGTTTATTTTAAATAAAGGGGGTTGTGCAAGATACACATGTCCATTTTCAATTAATTTATTGAATGGTTTATTGTTAAAGAATGTTAACAATAATGCTCTAATATGTGAGCCATCCACATCAGCATCGGTCATTATAATAATTTTTCCATATCTCAAGTCTTTTAAATCTAGATCTTCAGTTTTAGGGTCAAGACCTAGGGCGTTAATAAGTGTTACAATTTCATTTGAAGAAATCATTTTTGACAATGCCTTAGTTCGATACTCACTTCCGTCTTTATTACTGTTTTTTTTAAGAGCAACTTCTTCTACATAAGTATTAAGAATCTTTCCTCTTAAGGGTAAAACTGCCTGATTTGATCTATTTCTTCCTTGTTTCGCCGACCCACCCGCAGAATCTCCCTCAACTATAAATAATTCAGTCCCTTCTTGTTTTCCTATTTGACAATCAGCTAGTTTTCCAGGTAAGCCACTCAACTCTAAAGCTCCTTTTCTTCTTACATTTTCTCTGGCTTTTCTCGCAACATCTCTTGCTAGAGCTGCTTGCATCACTTTTGCTAAAATAATTTTAGCTGTAGTTGGATTTTGATCGAACCATATTGATAATTTTTCACTAACAATATTTTCCACAATCATTCTGACCTCAGATGAAACCAATTTATCTTTTGTTTGAGAAGAAAATTTTGGGTCAGGTATTTTTGCAGATATTACACAAGTCAGCCCTTCCTTAATATCATCACCTGAAATTGTTAATTTATTTTTTTTTAATAAATTGTGTTCGGTTGCATATTTGTTGATTACTCTCGTTAATGCACTTCTAAAACCAAGTAAGTGCGTTCCACCATCTTTTTGATAAATATTATTTGTATAAGGGTAAATATCTTCACTATAACTTGCATTCCATTTTAAAGAGCATTCAACTTCAATGTTTTCTTTTCTACCTTCAATATAAATTGGTTTTTTAAATAAATCATTTCCAGTCTTATTTAAAAGTTTTTCTCTTTTTTCATCTAAAAAATCAACAAATTCTAAAACACCTCCATTAAATTGAAATTCAATTATTTTTTCTTTTTTTTGATTTAAGTCGTTAATTGTTATCTTAATTCCTTTATTTAAGAATGCTAATTCACGCATACGTTTAATGATAATACTTGGGGTAAATTTTATTGAAGAAAAGATTTCTTTTGAAGGTAAAAAGGTTATTTGAGTTCCTGTTCCTTGTGACTTTCCTATAACTTTAAGTGGAGCTTTTGAGTCTCCATTTTTAAATTCTATAAAATATTTTTTTCCATCTCTGTCTATTTCTAATTTTAATTTTTCTGACAGTGCATTTACAACTGAAACTCCCACACCATGTAAGCCACCAGATACTTTGTAAGAATCATGGTCAAACTTTCCACCGGCATGTAGTTGTGTCATAATAACTTCTGCTGCAGACATTTTTTCTTCCTTGTGCATATCAACAGGTATTCCCCTACCGTCATCTCTTACAGTAATGGTTCCATCAGAATTTATTTTTACATCTATATTTTTACAGTGTCCTGCTAAAGCTTCATCAATTGAATTATCTACAACCTCGTAAACCATGTGGTGCAGGCCAGTTCCGTCATCTGTATCACCAATATACATGCCAGGTCTTTTTCTTACTGCTTCAAGGCCTTTTAATACTTTGATGGAATCTGCTTCGTATGTATTTTTATTAGTCATTTTTTTTATGGAAAGATTATTTATAACATTTTTTATCCTAAATTAATTTAAATTTTTTAATCTTATAGTTTTAAGAAACCCAAATAACCCTCAAAAATCAACACTTATTTGCCAAAAGGGATTTTTATGTATTGAATAGTTATTTAAGTTGTCTTAGTTGCCAATGTTAAATTTATTTATTTAATATCAATATTCTATGATTATTAATTTTTTTATGTAGCTCATATTTAGTTGTTATGTAATCGTGTATCATAGGAAATCTTATTGATGGCTTCATACCCCAGGTCTCAAAATTACCACCTGTCAGAATATATTTAGGTTTGAATTCCTCCATTTGATCAATAAATTTATTTTGATCGGATTTTGAACCCATAGATTGGATTAAATAATACTTTGTACAACTTTTTTTATCTATCAAATAATAAATAGTTGGCTCATAATTAAAAGCCTGAAAACAATCCAAATCTCTTGTCAGATATTTAAGCTCATTAACTATTTCAATATACTCTTTGTTTAGGTAGTAATCATCATCTTTGTTAATAGTTTTATTCAAATTAGTCTTAAATGACATAATATTTTTTAATGAATTTTTTTCATTGAATAAAACAAATACTGTAATGAGTATTGCAGTAAATATTGTTATGGTTTTTAGTAAAATATTTTTTATAGGAAAATTTTTTTTTTCAAGAAAATAGAATAACTTTATCATATTCAAAAACACAAAAAGTAAAATTGTAAAACCAGATCCTAACTTGATGTGGCCACCATCAGATCTGGATAGCCCAGTCTTATAGCTAAAAATAGATATTATATAAAACAATATTAAAAATATATAAAATTCATTTGAGATAAATTTATTTCTCTGGAAAAATATACTTATAAGAACTAATCCATTCAGAATAAAAATTATAAATGTTTTTGTTGCTCTGGCAGAATCTTTTTGATTAGAAAAGGGTTCTGGATGAATAATACCATTATACAATTCATTAAACTTATATTGGTTTAATGTGTTTGATATAAAAGATTGAAAATCTCCTTGTTCTAAAATTAAATATATAAATAAAAATAAAATAAAGAAAGAAAGAAGTACTAAGGCGGTTTCTTTAATTTTATTATTATAAACTAATATCATTATAAAAATAAGCAAAGTTGCAAACACATATGCACCAACATCTATACTCCAAAAAAAAGCAAAACTAGAAGTTATACCTAAAGACATGTAATTAATTTTTTTTGTGTGATCTAGCATTATTTTATTTAAAAAAAACAAAAATAAAATTATCGGTATATGTCTATAATAAATAAAATTTTCCTCTACAAGGTACAAACCAATAAAAATTAAAAAAATAATAAATAATCTTTTCAAATTTTTTTCTATTTTAATATTTTTGCTTAGTGAAATACAGAAAACTAAAATTAAGATTAATGTAAAATATTTAAGAATTATTTGAAATACTCTGTATGCACCTACACTCTGAAAATTAAATAATTTAAATGCAATAACTGAGTTTAATTGATCATAGAATAAACCTGTAAGCAAAAAAGATCCATTCCAAAAGTTTAGTTTCTGCAGATAGTTGGTGGCACCACTCAAAAATTGACCTTCATGAAATATGTCAAGTTTGTGAATTGGAAAATCTATTGACAAGAAGCTAATAAAAATGAAAGGTAAAAGAATTAATAATATTATTATATATTCGTTATAATCATCCTTAGTTACTTTATTTATTTTTAATAGATTTTGAATAGAGGGAATTTTTTTATATTTTATTAAAATATTATAAATAAAAAAAAATATCAGTGGTGAAAAAATATATATTATAAATCTTAAAGTATCATTGTAGGGGCTATAATTATTTAAAGAATACACTCCCTTAACATCTTCTGAATTTACATAAGGCAAGTTAATTTTTGACCATATAACAGAGTTAATTGTAACAATTAGCGCTGTTAATATAAAAGGAAGTAATTTACTACTAAACATTATGTTTATTTTTATAAAGTAATAAAATTTAAAAACAAATAATAATTTAAATCCTTGTTTTTACTCATTATGGAAATCAAAAATCAATTACTTGAAGTTAAAAACTGCCCAATTTGTAAAAATAGTTTTTTTTATGATTATGGTAAAATTGCTAATACTCACCTGGATATCCAAAATTTATTAAATTTAATGGAGTGCAAAAAATGTAAACATTGGTTTGTATCAAAAATGCCCAAAGAGAATTTCCTGAAAGATCTCTATAAAAATGGATCTCCCTATGTTTTTGGTAAAGAACACGTGAGTAATTTTAAGAATAAGCTAATTTCTAATAGTTTTGTTTTTAATCATTGGATATATTTGTATATGAAAAATGAAAAAAAAGGCAACTACCTCGAAGTAGGACCTGGAGCGTGCACACTATTAAATACCTTTAAAAAAATAGGATGGAAATGTCAGGGCTTTGAACTCTCTGGATGGATAAAATATGATAACGTTGTTTATAATATTAGTGAAATAAATAAACATAATAATGAAGTATTGGTTTTTAATGATGTTTTAGAACACGTGGCTGACCCACTTTCATTTTTGAAAATATTTAGCAAATTTCAAACCAAAGGTGACAAGCTATTTCTTAGTTATCCAAATTCAAATTCATTTAAAGCAAAAATTTTAAAGACAAAATGGTCAATGGTAGCTCCTCTTGCACATCTAAATTTTTTTTCGATTAATTCAACCAAGATTTTATTGGAAGAGTGTGGTTATCAACCATTGGTTATTAAAGAAACTTCATTTGTAATTTTAAAAAAACTAATCAGAAGTATTTTAAGATTACCTATAACTATTATTTTAGATTTATTAGATTTTAAGATTTTAAATCCTTTTAAAAGAATTATAGAAATTTTACTAAATATACTTGATTTAATCAGGGGTGATCAAATAAATGTGGTTGCTATAAAAAAATAATTTTTTTTTGATAACATTAAATTCTTACTTTTCATTATATAAATTGCAATACAGATGCTAATATTTCAAAAAGCTATGTTAAACAAGAATCGCAGATAGCACTTGATAATGGCGGAGAGACAGGGATTCGAACCCTGGGTACCTTTGACAGTACACACACTTTCCAAGCGTGCGCTTTAAACCACTCAGCCATCTCTCCTAAGTTTAATTAAGTTTTAGTTCTAAGTCTATTAATTCTTCTTCTTATATTTTTTGCTTGTCTATCTATAAATCTAAAAAAAATATTTTTTTGTTTGTCTCTTTTTGCTATGATTGGAAAAGAATTTGTATGTTCAAAAGTTCTATTACCTCTTTCATCGAGTGCCCATTCTGACTCATATGCTGAAATAAATTTACAATTAATTTTTTTGGCTAATATAGAAAGTACACCTTGGGAGTGCCTGTGACTAATGAATCCTGGTAATGCTTTTTCTACGAATTTACTCTCATCATCATCAATTAAATCATACCTATTCCTTGTTATATCATAGTGCTTATTCAAAAGATCTTCAGAGCTCTTACATTTTTTTATAAAAAAGGATCCTCCCCATACTTGAGGACTTTGAATAATTTCATCATTATATGATAAACCAAAGTATTTAATTAAATCTGATTTTGTATATTCATACTCTAAATAATTTGGAAATTTATAATTTTGGTATTTTTCACTTAAATTTGGATTTTTGTATGAAAAACCTAAAAAGCCATTTTTATCTCTTTGAACAATATCAATGTATTCTTTTAACCTAGAAACACCTTTTATATTAAAATGACAACCTACATCACACCAATGATAAACATCACCCTCTTTAATTTTCGCTAACATAATTTGATGAATATATGTTTGCCAGACCCAATGGCCATAACCTTTTTTCTTTCCTTTTTTTAATAGTTTTGAAATATATTCTTTAAAATCATTATTAAGATCATTCTGGTTAAATGTAAAAATATCATCATAAACACTCATTAGCTCTGCCTGCTTCTTAAAACGTTCCGCCGATCTTTTAAGATCAGCAGAATAAAATGTTGCTAAATAAACTTTCATTTTTACTTAAAAAATTCTAGATCGACTTTGTGTTCCGTATGCTTTAAAAATTTTGCTGGATTGCCTACTACTACTTCATTTTTTTTAACATCCTCCATTACAACTGCTCCCGCACCAATAAATGCTCCATCATGAATTTGAACATTTGGCATGATAGTTGCATTTAGTCCTATGGACACATAATCACCTATGACAGCATTGCCTCCAACAACTGCTCCTGGCATTATATGAACTCCGTTTCCAGCAAGACAATCATGCTCTAAAATTGCACCAGTGTTAAGAATGCTATAATCTCCAATTTTAGCATTAGTTTGCATAACTGAGTTTGGAAAAAGCTGAACTCCTTTACCTAATAGTTTTTCATTATCAACATAAGCACTTTTGCTAATGATATTTAGTGGTGTAATTTTTTTATTCTCTAACTCCTTAGAAATATAGTACCTGGCCATACCAAGCTCATTTCCAATACATGTTACAAAATAGTGAGAATTCTTAAAAAATTCCTCTAAATTTTCTTTTTTATTAGAAAATTCAGCTTTTGATTTAAATTTTGCCTCATCTAAGCCTGGGTCAAATAAATATTTAACAAATAAATTTTTCGTATCTTCCTTAATTTTATTATTTTTAATAAGATCGTGGATTATACCTGCTTTGTATTTTGCACCCCAAAAAAGAATATTTTTTAACATTATATTTCAATATAAACAAAATTATACTATATCAAATGTTATATTTAAATATTTATCAATTTTATGAGAAAAATTTTAATACTTGGTTCTGAAGGTTTCCTTGGTTCGGTTTTGGTGCCCCATTTAATACATAATGGAAATATTGTTGTTGGTGTTGACAAATGTTTTTTTGGACGAAATAACGCTCCTAATAAAAGATTTAAGCTATATAAAGAAGATTATAATTATCTTCCTAAAAAATTCTTTGATGATTTTGAGTTTATTATTGATCTAGTAAACATTTCTAATGATCCAGCATCTGAATTAAATAAAAAATTTACCAATATTACTAACTATCTTAATAAATTAAAACTATATAAAAAAATTGAAAATAATAAAAAAATATTAAGATACATCTACATGTCTTCCTGTTCCGTATATGGAAATAACAAAAATTTAATTTCAGAAAGATCAAAACCAAAACCAATATCTCTTTATTCAAAACTTTGCTTGAAATATGAAGAATATCTAAAAAAGAGAAAAAAAATACCTTTTACAATTATGAGACTAGGAACTCTTTATGGTTGGTCTAAAAGGATGAGATACGACATTGCTATAAATAAAATTATACGAGACATGATCTTTTTAAAAAAAATCGAAATTTTAGGAGGAACACAATTAAGATTTTTTTGCCATAATCAATTCGCATGTAATGTGATTAATCAAATTATTACTGAGAACCACAAACAAACTCTAAATAAGATATTTAATATAGGAAATTTTAATACAAACATAATTGAATTAACTAAAAAAATATTAAAAATTACTAAGATTAAAAATGTGAATATACACCATGAAAAAAATACTATTGATAAAAGGTCTTATGAGGTTTCAATTAAATCTGCTAGAAAATTTCAAAAAAAAATAAATCTTGATAAAATGACAGAACATTCGATTTTAGAAACTTTTAATAAGATTAAAAAAGACAAAAATCCATTTGCTAAAAATAAGGTAACTTTAAATGTTTATAAAGATTTCTTGGATAGAAGATAAATATGGTTCCATTTTTTAAACATAATTTAGATAAAAATAGAAATTATCTTAAAGAAACACTTAATAGTTCATACCTAACCTCTGGACCAGTATGTGAAAAAGTAGAAGATTTACTTATAAAAAAATTTAATAAAAAATTCGCTATTTTAACAAATTCCTGGACTAACGGTTTAATAAGTATTTTATTATCATTAAAACTAAAACCATCTGATGAAATAATAATACCAGCCTGTACTTTTGTTGCTTGTGCAAATGTTATTGAAATGGTTGGTGCAAAAGTAGTGTTTGCCGATATTGATTCAGAGACAAAGCTTCTAGATATTAACGATTGTTTAAAAAAAATTACCAAGAATACAAAAGTTATTATGCCTGTTCATTTATATGGAAACTTATTTGACACAAAAAAACTAAAATCACACATCAGGAAAAAAATATTTATTATAGAGGATAGTGCGCATGCTTTTTGTGGTGAATATCATAATAAAACTATAGGTGCTTTTGCAGATTTTGCTGTGTTTTCTTTTTATGCTACAAAAAGTATTACTTGTGGTGAGGGTGGAGCAATTATAACAAATAATAAAAAATATTCTGAAATTATTAGATCTGTTTCTAATAATGGAATGACAAAACCAGCGTTTAAAAGATTTATTAACAATAAATATATACCGTGGGATGTAAATTATTATGGTTTTAAATCGAATCTGAGTGACATTAATGCTTCAATATTGACAGATCAGATCATTAATTACTCAAAAACATCAAAGATAAAAAACAATATATTCAAGAAATATAAAAAATACCTAAATGAAATTAAAGAAATTTCTTTTCCTCAAGATAATAAAAATAATGACAGAGATTACTATTTGTTCCCAATTGGTGTAAATAAAAAATACCGAAATAAACTAATCGAACATCTTTTAAACAATAAAATTTTTGTTACAGTAAATTTTAGATCTATTACAGAGCTTAATTTCTATAAAAAAAAATATAAAAATAAAAATTGTCCTGTAAGTGAAAAATGGGGAAAAGAACAAATCAGTTTACCCTTTCATTCGAAACTTTCAGAAAATGAGATAGAAGCTGTATGTAATGAGATAAAAAAGTTTTTTAGTAAATTTTAATTATCAAAATCTACCAGAGTCCAAGGCCAATTTAAATAATTTGTATGTTTTTTAAACCAAAAAGACAAATATCTCTCTGCAAGAAAAGCATAAAGTCTTTGAGTGTCATAACCACTTAGTTTGCTAAAACCAAAAACTTTTTCACATCTGAATAACCATGGAAATAAAACATTAAACCATTTATTTGCAATGCTAGGTTTTGCTATAAACATTATATTGGGATTAAAAGAAGTCGAGTTTTTTAAGTAATCTGAAAAATCAATTCTATCTTCCTCATTGATTAACTTTAATGCCTTTTCCATGTTTCCATGTCCGTGATGCATATTAAAATGTAATAGTAGATTTTGTTTATTAACATTAAAAATGATTGATGGATTTTTAATAATTGATCTAAAGCCTCTTTTAAATAATTTAGATTTTTTAACATTATTAACATTTATTGGATTACACAGTATTGAATCATAATCTAAAAATTCATCCGGTAAATCATCTAAAATATGATCTTTTAAATTTAAATCATCAATTTTTTTTTCGATGGAATTTTTTTTAATCCAAACTCTTCTTTTTTGACAAAAACCTATCCAATGATTATTTTCCAAATTTAGTCTATTTTTCCAGTACCAATAATGAAAAGTTAACTCAGAGTAGTATTTTTCTTTAAAAAATATATTATCTTCACTATTGCATGTAACATAATTGGGGGGGCTTTTTTCTTTTCCAACCCATCCAATATTATAATTTGTTTTATGCAAATGCTCCACAATCTTGTCAGTAACACAATACATCTCTAATTTTTTCATCTAAGTATTACTTGCTTGTTAATATTTTATTTAAAATTTTTTTTAATTTTGATACATTAATTGATGAGTCAAATGGTACTCCAATATCTATATTCTTTTTTAAAAAAATTTTTTTTATTTTTTTATTATCTTTTTTAACAAAATCATAAATAAACTGACTTTTTCCACCTATATTTATTACACCTTTTTTGTTTAATAATTTAAATAAAATTTGCGCTACAGCTTCTTGGTACATAAAGCTATTTTTTACATTTGCAAAAGCCTCCTTATGAACGAAGGGTTTTTCAGTCATACTTACTCTCAATATAAGAGAATTTTTGTACAAATGAACTGCTGCTTCTCCACCAAGTTTAGACCAGGCATAGCTGTTTACAGGGAGCAAACTATCCTTTTCACTATAATTACCTTTTTTTCCTGGATAAACATAGTTTGTTGAAAAATAAATTAATTTAATATTATTTTCTGCACAAGCTTTTGTTATATTTGAAGTTCCTATAATATTTAGATTAATACTTTTAATAATTTCTGTATCATGAATTTTCATTGGTCTGGATAGTCCAGCTAAATGTATTAAAATTTTAGGTTTAGTTTTTTTTAGATATTTTGTAATACTATTATAATCTAGAATATTAAGTATCTTACTATTTGGAAAAAAAAGACTATGGTTTGTTTGTAATTTCTTTAAAATTAATCCAAAACGGCCAGAACCTCCTGTAATAACTATTTTTTTATTCATTTGATTTCAAAATTTATACCATATTTATATAGTGATATCCTGATATCTTTTAGAAATTGTTTGTCTCAATAATATAATCTTTATAATCATCTTTATTATTTAAAAGATCTTCAGGAAATGTTTCATCAACTAAAACAGTTTTATATTGATGACCTCGTTCGAAAAGATCTATTTTTTTATCTATTTTTTTTTTAATTATCTTGGGGTTTGAAAACTCTTCACTATTAAATTCAGTATGTGCAAATGTTTTTAATTTCTTAGAAATTTCTTCTGGTTGCATTATATTGTTAAAATGCCACCCTCCATCTTTAAATAATTGTATTCTCTTTTCTTTATCAATTCTTAAGAAGTTATATCTTAAATTTTTTGCTTTAACTTTTTGCCTCATAAAGTTTATTGATTTCAAATATTTTTTTTTACAAACTCTTGTGCCTTCCCAAGGGCTTTCAAATGGATTAAATAAATTAAATTTATAATTAAAGCATTTTTGTAGAAAAATCCCATACCTTTTCTCTAAATTAAAATCACTTAGAAGTTTTGGATTTATAATTTCATCAGGGTCTGAAAAAAATATATAATCATCCTTATCAAGATAATTAAGATTTTTTAGCATGTAATCTCTTTGAAGTTCTTGATTTTTCCAAGGGCTATTCTCTGCTGGAAATTTTTTTTCTAAAATAATGTAATTTATTTTTTCTTGATCATAATACTTTTTTTCAAAATTAAGTTTCTTCTCTACGCCTTTATGGTCATATCTTGACTCGCATACAACGAATTGGTCTACATATTTTTCTAAGGTTCTATATCTTAGATTAAAAATATAATTTTCGTTAAAAAAGGTTATGCAGTCTATGATCTTACTCATTAATTTTAGCTATCTTTATTTATTTTTAATACTCCAATAAATGCTTCTTGTGGAATTTCTACTTTTCCAAATTGCTTACCTCTAGCTTTTCCTTTTTTTTGTTTATCTAAAAGTTTTCTTTTTCTATCTCTAGCTCCTCCACCATGGATTTTAGTTAATACGTCTTTTTTAAATCCTTTGATAGTTTCACGTGCAATAATTTTACCACCAATCGCTGCTTGAACTGGTATCATGAAGTTGTGTCTTGGTATCAGGTCTCTTAATTTTTCACAGACTTCTCTTCCTACTGTTTGTGCAAAATCCTTATGTACCATCATTGATAGCGCATCTACTGGTTCAGCATTTACAAGTATTCCAAGTTTTACTAAATCGCCCTCTCTATGACCAATTATCTCATAGTCAAAACTAGCATACCCACTTGTCATTGATTTTAACCTGTCATTAAAATCAAATACAACTTCATTTAAAGGAATTTCGTAGTTTAAAACTGCTCTATTTCCAGAATAACTTAAATTTGTTTGTACTCCTCTTTTATCTTGGCAAACTTTTATAATTGCTCCCAAATACTGGTCTGGGGTAATGACTGTAGCTTTAATCCAGGGTTCCTCAATAAAGTTAATTAGCGTAGGCTCCGGTAAGCTTGAAGGGTTTTGTAACTCTATTACCTCACCTTTGTTCATGTGAACTTTATAGACAACACCTGGTGTGGTAGTTAATAAATTTATATCAAATTCTCTTTCTAATCTTTCTGTAATAATTTCTAAGTGTAGTAAACCTAAAAAACCACATCTAAATCCCAATCCTAAAGCAGAAGAGGATTCTGCCTCATACGAAAAACTCGCATCATTTAACTGAAGTTTACCCAAGCCATCTTTTAACTTTTGATATTCAGAACTATCTACAGGAAACAACCCACAAAAAACGACTGGTTTACTTGGTTTAAATCCTGGGAGCGCCTCTTGAAGTGGTTTGTTTGCATCACAAATAGTGTCTCCAACTTTTGTCTCTGATAAAATTTTTATTCCAGTTGTTATAAATCCTATTTCGCCAGCATTTAATTCATTAACATCAGTTGCTTTTGGAGTAAATACACCTACTTTTTCAATTATATACTCCTGATTAGTAGACATCATTTTTATCTTCATGTTTTTAGAAATTTTCCCATCTATTACTCTAACTAAAATAACAACTCCTAAGTAAGTGTCGTACCAACTATCAACTAATAGACATTTTAGATCTGAATCTTTTTGACCTTCTGGAGCTGGTAACGATACAATAATTTGTTCTAAAATATTAACTATACCTTCTCCTGTTTTTCCAGAGCAAGGTATAGCATTTTCAGTATCAATACCGATAACATCTTCTATCTGTTGCTTTGTTTTTTCTAAATCTGATGCTGGCAAATCAACCTTGTTTAAAACAGGAACTATTTCGTGTTTAGTGTCTAAGGCTTGATAAACATTTGCCAGTGTTTGAGCTTCAACACCTTGGGTACTATCAACAATTAAAATAGATCCTTCACATGCATACAAAGACCTACTAACTTCATAGCTAAAATCTACGTGTCCAGGTGTGTCAATAATATTAAGAATATAGTCCTTGCCATCTTTTGCTTTATAATTAAGTTTAACAGTCTGAGCCTTAATAGTTATTCCTCTTTCACGCTCAATATCCATTGAGTCTAAAACTTGTGCCTTCATCTCTCTTTCAGTAAGTCCACCACAAGTGTGAATTATTCTATCTGCAATAGTTGATTTACCATGATCTATATGAGCAATAATTGCAAAATTTCTAATATTATCAATTTTTGGCATGATTATGATCTGATCTTTGCGTCAGTTTTTGATTCTACAGCTAAAATGATAAGTTGATTAATCTTGTTTAAATCCTCTTCATTTAATGTTTTTTCTAAAGATTGGATTGTAACGTTTAACGCAATAGATTTTTTATCTTCAGGAATATTTTCCCCTTCATAAACATCAAATACTTTAACTGATTTTATTAAATCTTTATCTACATTTGCAATTATCTCTATTAATTCCTGAGCCTTAAAATTTTTATCTAATACAAAAGCAAAATCTCTTTCTGATTTTTGAAAGTCTGAATATCTATATTGAGTTTTTTGATCTTTTAATGTTTTTTTGGGGAGTTTTATATTATCTAAAAATATTTCAAATCCAACAAGCGCTTCGGTTTTAATATCTAATTTTTTTAATATATTTGGGTGAATATCACCAAAAAGAGCTGCTACTTTTTCTTTATCTTTATTTAAAAATATTCTTCCAGATTTTCCAGGATGGTAATAGTTTGGTGTTTGATCATCAATATAGAATTGATTTTTATTGTATCCAGCTTCAACCAAACTTTTAATAACATCACTTTTAACGTCAAATACATCAACTAGTCTCTCTTTTTCAAGCCAACTCTGTCTAGCCAACTTTCCTGATCTTAACCCACTAATTACAGTTTGTTGCTCACCCGGTTGAGATCCTGAAAAAGTTGGACCTATTTCAAATATTGATAAATCTTTAAATCCTCTTCCTAAATTTTTATTTAAATAAATAATCAAATTTGAAAAAATTGAACTTCTCAATACATTTAAATCTGAACTTATAGGATTAACTATTTTAATTTCTTGATTATTTTCAATGAATAATTGATTAATTTTACTGTCTGTAAACGACCAAGTAATTGCTTCAAAATATCCTTTGGATGCAATAGCTCGCTGTAAAAAATGAAATAATTTTTGTGTTAGATTTAAGGTATTTTTTTTTCTAATTTTTTCAGGCTCGATCATCTTAATTTGGTCATAACCTTTAATTCTTACCAGTTCTTCAACTATGTCTACATCTTGTTCAATATCAGGTCGCCAAGATGGGACTGTTAATAATAATATTTTTTTTTGTTTTTTTACTTTAAATCCTAAGTTAGTTAATATCTTTATCATTTCTTTTTGACTAATATCAAAACCAGTTATTTTTTTAAATAACTCTGTATTAAATTTTACTAAATGATCTCTAATATTTTCTATTTTTTGAATATCAAATTTACTAATTTCGCCTCCACAAATTTTTTTAATTAATTCAGCAGCTCGTTGAAGTCCTTGTTCAATTGATAACGGATCAATTCCTCTTTCAAATCTAAATTTTGCATCTGTGTCTATATTTAAAATTTTAGAAGTTTTTCTAATTGATCTTGGGTTAAAATAAGCAGACTCAATTAATACATTTATTGTATCTAAATGAGTTCCTGACCTTGTTCCACCAATTATACCTCCCAAACCTAAAATACCAGTAGCATCTGTGATGACACACATATCATTTTCAAGAATGTAGTCTTTGTCATCTAGTGCTTTAAATTTTTCATTTTTTTTAGAATTTCTTATTATTATTCCTTTGTCTATTTTGTTTGCATCATATGCGTGGAGTGGTCTGTTTAAATCAAGCATTATGTAATTAGTGATATCGACCAATGCTGAGATAGGTTTTTGCCCTAATGAAATTATTTTTTTCTTTAGCCAATCTGGACTTTCAGTATTTTTTACTCCAGTAATTAAACAGCTTCCAAAAGTTGTACACCCTTTGTTTTTCTCATTAATTAATCTTATACTTATTTTTTGTTTATTTTTTTGAATTAGTTTTTCTTTTTTTATTTCTTTCAATTTACCAAAGCCCGCTGCTGCCAAATCTCTTGCAATTCCTCTTACTCCTAAGCAATCTGCCCTGTTTGGAGTAATTGATATATCAATTACATTTAGGCTATTTTTAGGAAAATAGTTGGTTCCCACTTTTTTAGCATATTTCTCCACAGAAAGTTCAGTAATACCGTCACTTTCACTGGATAGATTTAATTCTGATTCTGAGCAAAGCATTCCGTATGAGGTTACACCTCTTATTTTACTAACTACTAACTTCATTTGATTTTTTGGTACTACAGCACCTGGAGGTGCATAAATTGTTATTAATCCTTCTCTCGCATTTGGTGCACCACACACAACTTTTACTGGTTTACCTGATCCAATATCTACATCACAAACTTTAAGCCTATCTGCATCCGGATGTTTTTCTGCCTTTAAAATTTTAGCAACTATAAAACTATCTAATGCTCCTGATTGACTAACAACACCCTCTACCTCTAAACCAATATCAGTTAGTTTATCAATAATTTGTTTTTCATTAAGCTTTGTATCTAGATGTTCTTTTAACCAATTCGTTGTGATTTTCATCTACTTAAGCCTCTGTAGTTCGTGGGCACATCTATGGGATCAAATCCAAAGTGATTTAGCCATCTGTAATCACAATCAAAAAAAGCTCTTAAATCATTTATACCATATTTAAGCATAGCCAATCTATCTATCCCAATCCCAAATGCATACCCTTGAAATTCATTGGGGTTTACTTTTACATTTTTTAAAACATTTGGATGAACCATTCCACAGCCTAAAACTTCAAGCCACTTATCTCCTTCACCAATTACAATTTTTCCATCTTTGATTTCATAGCCTATATCAACCTCCGCTGATGGTTCAGTAAATGGAAAATGACTTGGTCTAAATCTCATTTTAATTTTATCGACTTCAAAAAACTCTTTAATAAAATAATTTAAACAACCCTTTAGGTGACCCATATTTATGTCTTTATCAATATGCAATCCTTCAACTTGATGAAACATAGGTGTATGCGTTTGATCACTATCTGATCTATATGTTCTTCCTGGTGCAATTATTTTAAAAGGTGGTTTATCATTAAGCATAGTTCTAATTTGAACTGGTGAAGTGTGTGTTCTCAATAATAACTTTTTTTTTTCATCAAGATAAAATGTGTCATGCATATCTCTTGCTGGATGATTGTCAGGCGTATTAAGTGCTGTAAAATTATTATATTCATTTTCAATATCAGGACCTTCTTCTACACTAAATCCAATTTCTGAAAAAATTGAAGAAATTTCATCTATAACTTGTGATACAGGATGAATCTTTCCTCGAATAGAAGGTCTCTCAGGTAAGGTTATATCTATTTTTTCTTTTTCTAATTTTTGATTGATTTCTTTAATTTCAATATTGTTAATTTTTGTAGTAATTAAATTTTGAAGTTCATTTTTAACTGAGTTTAAATCAGATGCATATTTTTTTCTATCTTCTTCAGCCAACTTTCCAAGTTGTTTGAATTGAGAACTTATCAAACCATTTTTACCAAATAGATCTGTTTTAATTTGATTGACTTGATTTAAATCTAAATTCTTTTTTAACTTTAAAAGAAAATCATCTTTTATTTTTTTAATATCAGACATGTTGAGAGATTATTTCTTCAACGAAGAAAAACAATAGTGAAGATTAATTTAGTGCTGATTGAGCTTTTTGAACGATAGTTTTAAAGGCTTCTGGACTATCATATGCTATTTCAGCTAATATTTTTCTATCTAACTTAATTCCACACTTTGTTAAGCCATTAATGAATTTAGAATAAGTTAATCCCTCAGATCTAACACCAGCGTTGATTCTTTGGATCCATAAAGATTTGAATTCTCTTTTTTTAGTTCTACGATCTCTGTAAGCATATTGCATAGCCTTTTCCATAGCTTGCTTCGCAACTCTTATCGTACTTTTTCTTCTGCCCCATTGACCTTTGACAGCTTTTAAAACTTTTTTATGTTTGGCGTGACTCGTTACACCTCTTTTTACTCTTGCCATTTTATCCTCTTAAGCTGTAAGGCATATATGATTTAACTATTTTGCCATCCTGTTTTGACATAGTAGTCGTGCCTCTTAGTTTTCTAATTTGTGAATTTGTTCTTTTAATCATGCCATGTCTTTTTCCAGCTTGAGCCATCATAACCTTGCCTGTAGCTGAGATCTTAAATCTTTTTTTTGCTGAACTTTTTGTTTTTAATTTAGGCATAATTCTGCGGACTTATACAAATATTGGAATGGATTTACAACCTCTATTAAGCCTTATAAAGGTTGAATAACCATAATCATTTGTTTACCGTCAAACTTTGGGTGTAGCTCAACTTTACCAATATCTTGCATATCAAGTTTTATTTTATTCATTAATTCTCTGCCTAGATGAGAGTGCTGCAACTCTCTGCCTTTAAATCTTATTGTAAATTTTACTTTATCTCCTTTTCCAATAAATTTTTTAGCGTTTTTAACCTTAAAATCATAATCATGTGTTTCTGTAACAGGTCTCATTTTAATTTCTTTTAATAAAACTATTTTTTGTTTCTTTTTAGCAACATTTGCTTTCTTTTGAGCATCATACTTAAATTTGCCCATATCAATAATTTTACATACGGGCGGCTTTGCATTTGGTGCTATTTCAATTAAATCTAAACCTTGCTCTTTAGCCATTGATATGGCTTCATTAGTATTCAGAATTCCTATGTTATCACCATCACTTCCGATCACCTGAACTTCTGGTGCAGTAATCCTGTTATTAGACTTTGGGCCTTTATCTTTTGTTCTTCTTTGGAAGTAATTTTGTTTAAAATCTGCCACTTACTTTGAGGATGCTTTATTTAAAGCTGAGAAAGTTTTTAAGAATAGATTTAATTCCATGTTTTCTTGTTTATTAGTATCTAATCTTCTAATCGTTACTGAGTTACTGTCAACTTCTTTTTTACCACAAATCAATAATAGTGGTATTTTTGATAAGGAATGTTCTCTAATTTTATAATTTAAGTTATGATTTTTTAAATCTACTTCAGAACACATTCCAGCATTATTAATTTTTTTATTTATTTCTTTTGCATACGTATCAAACTCTTCCGAAATTGGAATCACAACAACTTGTAAGGGGGCTATCCAAAATGGAAATTTTCCAGCATAGTTTTCTATAAGTATTCCTATAAATCTTTCCAACGAACCAAATAATGCTCTATGAAGCATTACTGGAACTTTTTTAGTTCCATCACTATCAACAAATGATGCCTCCAATCTTCCAGGTAAATTCAGATCTACCTGTAAGGTTCCACATTGCCAATCTCTGCCTATAGCATCTCTTAAAACAAATTCAATTTTTGGTCCATAGAATGCTCCCTCACCTTTATTAACTGTGTATTCAAGTTTAGAAGCCTTAACCGCATCTAGTAACGCTTTTTCTGCTTTGTCCCAAACGTTGTCATCACCAACTCTTAAATCTGGTCTATCTGAATACTTTAAAATTACATTTTCAAAACCTAAATCTTTATAAATATCTAGAATTAAATTTGTAACAACTAAACACTCTTCTGTGATTTGATCTTCTGTGCAAAAAATATGAGCATCATCTTGCGTAAAGGCTCTTACTCTTAATAATCCATGCAGAGCTCCCGAAGGTTCATATCTATGAACTTTTCCAAATTCTGATATTCTTAAAGGTAGATCTCTATAACTTTTTAGTCCTTGATTAAATACCTGAACATGGCCTGGACAATTCATTGGTTTAATTGCAAATATCTTTTTATCTGGAGTTTGAGAGGTATACATGTGTTCTCCGTACTTTTCCCAGTGACCTGATTTTTCCCAAAGAGCTCTATCTAATATCTCAGGTGTATTTACTTCTTTGTACCCTGCTTTATCTTGTTCAGATCTCATATAAGCAACTAATTTTTGAAATAACTTCCAACCTTTTTCGTGCCAAAAAACAGATCCCGGACTTTCTTCTCTAAAATGAAATAAATCCATTTCCTTTCCAAGTTTTCTATGATCTCTTTTTTCAGCTTCTTCAATTCTCTTTAAGTATTCATCTAAATCTTTTTGTGATGTCCAGCTTGTTCCATAAATTCTTTGCAACATTTCATTATTAGAGTCACCTCTCCAATAAGCTCCTGATACCTTTGTTAATTTAAAATACTTACCAATTTTTCCTGTTGAAGATAAGTGAGGTCCCTTACATAGGTCGTGCCAATCCCCATGAAAATAAATGGACACATCTTCACCTTGTGGAATACCTTCAATAATTTCAGCCTTGTAAAACTCTCCTTTACCTTTGAAATGAGATATTGCTTTATCTCTACTCCAAACTTCTCTTGTAGTTGGAACATTTCTATCAACAATCTCTTTCATCTTATTTTCAATCTTATTTAGATCTTCTTCTGTAAAAGGCTCTTTTCTTGAAAAATCATAATAAAATCCATTTTCAATAATTGGACCAATAGTTACTTGGGTGCCTGGAAAAAGCTCTTGTACCGCCATTGCAGTTATATGGGCAGTATCATGGCGAACTGTCTCTAAGCTCTCTTTGTCTTTAGTGGTAAAAATTTTAACAGAACAATCTTTTTCTATAATATAACTTAGGTCCTTAAGTTCATCATTTACACTAATCACGGTTGCTTGTTTTGATAAGGATTTGCTTATCTTTTCTGCAACTTCTAATCCTGTTACTTTATTTTGGAATTCAATGGTATTTCCATCTGGCAATGTAATTAATGGCATTTAATTTAATAATTTTTTGTATTCTGAATATGTAGAAAAACACATTTTTTCAACATTAAATTTTTTAACTATATTTTTTCTACCTTCGGTACCCATAGACTTCAACGTAGATTCACTTAAATTTAAAACTTCGATCATTTTCTTACTTAGAGACTGTGCGTTTCCTGACTCGAATAAAAACCCAGTTTTGTTATTAATAATCGTTTCATTAGACCCACCAATATCACTTGCTACTATTGGCTTTTCCATCGATTGTGCTTCAACAGCTACTCTACCAAAAGCTTCTGGTTCTATTGATGCTGAAACAATCAAATCTGAAACTTTATAGGCTACAGGCATATTTTTACAATGTTCTATAAATTTTAACTGTCTTGTTAATCTGTATTGTTCTGCAAGTCTTTTTATTTTTTTAGAGTAGATATTTCTACCTTGATCACTGCCCAAAACAACAGCATAAAAGGACTCTTGACCAAGCTTTTTATTAATAAGATTTAAAGCTTCAATAAATAATTCCTGGCCTTTCCAGCTTGTTAATCGTCCTGGCATTAAAATTATTTTTTTTTTTCTATTTATACCCCAATCCTCCAAAAGTTTATTTTGTTCATGTTCTGAAGTTGTAGAGGAATCAAAATAATCAACATTAATACCTCTAAAAATTACTAAAAATTTTTTTTGTAAGCCAAAATATTTAGAATAGTTATTATTAACATGTGAAAAAATAAAATTTGATCCTGCAATTATTAAATTAGACCTAACCATTATTGAATTGTAAAATTTTTTTATTGGATTATTAAAATTATAAGTTCCATGAAATGTTGTAACAAATTTTCTTCTAGTAATTTTAGTTGCTAATAAACAAGACCATGCAGGTGCACGACTTCTGGCGTGAACAATAGTTATATTGTGAAATAAAATTATAAAAACTAAAGCTATGGTATTAAATAAAATCAAAATTGGATTCTTGCTTTGAACTGGAAGTTTAATTAATTTTACTTTTTTTTTATCAATAAATTTTAGTAATTCACCACCACTAGCAACAATGTAGGAAGAACAATCATTTTCTGATAAAAAATGAGCAAGATCAAAACAGCCGGTTTCTGCACCACCATATCCTAATTTAGGAATTACTTGTAAAACTTTTAATTTAGAAGGCATTTGATATTATTATATATATTAAGAATTAAATTGAATAAACTAATATGAACAATTTTAGATATCTGCAAATCTCCAAAAACAAGAAAATTAGATATTTATGTAATAATTCTTCTAGTAATCTCTATATTGTTTTTTTGCATGGGTTCATGTCTAATATTGAGGGTGAAAAACCTAAGGCTATTCTTAATTATGCAAAAAAAAATAAACTTAGTTTTCTAGCACTTGAATATTCTGGTCATGGGAAATCTACTGGAAAATTTACAAAAGGAAATATCAGTAAATGGTCTAAAGAGGTAGAAACCACAATTAAAAGAATAGTAAAAAAAAATGAATTTATTTTAGTTGGCTCTAGTATGGGTGCTTGGCTATGTCTTAATCAATTTAAGTATTTTAAGAATCAGATTAAGGGATTTTTAGGAATCGGTTCGGCTCCAGAGTTTTTACAAAATTTAATGTGGAAAAAATTTACAAAAAGAATGAAAGATGAAACTATTAAAAAAGGAATTTATAATTTAAAGCATAATAGTTATGAGTATCCAATAACTTATCAATTAATAAAAGATAGTAGAAAAAATAAAATTCTACACAAAAAAATTACATCAAAAATAAATGTTACCCTGATTCATGGTGACAAGGATGAGGTTGTTCCACTAAGTTACTCTAAAAAAGTCTTAAAGATATTTAATAAAGCCAAGAAGCGTTTGGTTTTAATAAAAAATGGTGATCACAGCTTGTCGAACAAACGGGGCTTAAAAAGAATTATCTTAGAGCTAGATAATATTGTTTCTAATATAGTTTAATCCTTCAATATAACTCGGAAACTTTAAATTATAATTAAAATATTTTTTTACTTTTTTATTGCTAACTTTTTTGGACTCACCGTAAAAATTTTTTAACATTTCACTTTTAACTTCATCAACTTCAATTTTTTCAATATTTTTAATATTCAAAATTTTTGCTCCAAATAAAGTAACATCTTCAGATGAAGAGGGTTTATCATCCGAAAGATTGTATATTTCTCCAGACTTAAATTTTGATAAAGATTTAAAAAGTATATTTGTAATATCATCTACGTGAATTCTCGAAAAATAATGATCTTTTTTGTTAATTAATTTTACATCACCTAATTTTAGACGAACTAAAATATTTTTTTCATTAGAATAAATTCCAGCCAAACGAAATATCTGAATTGGTAATTTTTTATTTTTTTCCAAAGAGGTCCAGGAACTTTCTGCTCTTAGTCTTGCTACGCCATTATTTGACGTTGGGTTTGTTTTGCTATTTTCATTAACCCATTCACCCTTATGATCACCATAGACACTGGTAGCAGATAAATAAGTTACCCATTTTACTTTAGAACTTTCTAAAAATTTAGAAAAATTTTTTATAACTAAGTCCTCTTGATTTTCTGGTGGTATAGAAATTAAAATATGATCTGCTTCTTTTAATTTTACTATTAAATTTTGATCAAATTTTTCACTATTAAATAAATAGCTAATATAATTAATACCCTTAAATGTCTCTTTTGAAGACTCGTTTCTAGATGTTGCTGATAGATTAATATTATATTTTTCAATACTAAGTTTCCTTATGAAGTTTTTTGCTACTTGGCCAAAACCAAAACAAAAAATATTTATCTGCTTCATGTTAACTTACTTCTTTTATAATAGAGTTTAAGCTTATTGGATTTTTTAGTTTATTGATCATTTCTTTTGGGCAAACTTGGATAAAATTAGAAATTTCTTTATCAAAATTTTCTATTATTTTTTTAGAAAAGTCTGAATTTGTCTCCTCATAATGCTCTTGGACTAGATTTTTTAAATAAGTTATCCAATAATCTGTTTCTGGTATTTGCCATACTACAGTTTCTGGGTTTACTTTTTTGTCAAATTTCTTGCTTATGTCATAAATAAATGCCATTCCACCTGTCATTCCTGCTCCAAAATTATCTCCCACATCTCCCAAAACTACAACAGTGCCACCAGTCATATATTCACAGGCATTTGAGTCACAGCCTTCGATAACTGAAATTGATCCTGAATTTCTCACTGCATATCTTTCCCCGGCTTGACCTGCTGCAAATAACTTTCCAGATGTTGCTCCGTATAAAACTGTATTTCCAATTATTGTATTTTCTTG
>Ga0307986_10000029_pt1 | contig 88599 bp, 100 predicted proteins | sample EllFjometageno82_FD_203170 | JGI IMG/M metagenome (GOLD analysis project Ga0307986, IMG submission 203170) | Marine microbial communities from Ellis Fjord, Antarctic Ocean - #82 | ecosystem: Environmental > Aquatic > Marine > Unclassified | place: Southern Ocean | collected 2014-10-09 | reverse complement strand
AGAGTAGAATCTACTGATATGAAATTAGGAACAGTCACTAAAAAAATTGCCTATCTTCTCATTATGTTTATGGGATTTAATTTATCAAATGTTTTTGCAGAAAATATTAAAGAAAAAGGCATTGTAACTTTAATGTACCATAGATTTGAAGAAAATAAATATCCAACTACCAATATAAAAGTGCATGACTTTAAGAAACAGATTGAACTTATAAAGAATTCTGAAAATGAATTCATTAATTTTGATCAGCTAAAAAGTATTTTAATTGATAAGCAAGCCTACACGGGGAGGAAAATCTTAATAACTATAGACGATGCGTTCCAATCTTTTTACCAAAATGCCTGGCCTATTTTAAAAAAAGAAAATGTTCCTTTCATACTTTTTGTAAATACCCGTGAAATCAATGATGGCCATACTAACTACATGTCTTGGGACCAAATAAGAGAAGTGCACCAATCAAAAATTGGTACGATAGGAGCTCATAGCTTCAGCCATGAATATCTTGTGAAACTAAATCAGAAAGATATTGCTCAAGATATAGAGCAATCTCATCAGGATTACTTAAGAGAATTGAGATTTATTCCAGAAGTTTTTTCTTATCCTTTTGGAGAGTATAGCACTAAAATTAAAAAATTAATTAAAAACTCTAAATACAAATTGGCATTTGGACAACACTCTGGGGTAGTACATCGGGAGGAAGATTTGTTCGAGCTTCCAAGATTTCCAATTAATGAAGCTTATGGAAAGATAGATAGATTTAAATTTATTATCAACACAGTTCCATTGCCACATAAATTTTATAAACCAGAGAACAAACTTATCACTTCTAATAATCCTCCTGCTATTGAAATAGAGTTCGTTAACAGTGTGAAAGGAATAAATTGCTTTTCTAATGAGGGTGGGCAATGGGGGCCAAGCGAAATTGCTTTTTTAGAAAAAAATTGGATAAAAATTATTTTAAAAAAACCGTTTAAGACAAGGAGAGGAAAAATAAATTGCACACTTAAATTGGGTGATGGAACGTGGGGATGGTTTGGAAGGCAATATGTTCTTAAAAATTAAACAATATTAGGCTTTTTCTTTCGGGATAGTACCGATTCATCAAAATCTGTAAGTGAATTTTGTTTAATAATTTTTTTTAGCCTCTGAACATAAATATCTCCAATCTCTGAATATTTATTTAGATATTGGGATAGCTCTAAACCAAAAACTCTGTTTTTTTCTTTTCTCTGTATTGCTCTAGCTTTTCTAAATTCACTGTAACTTTTGTGTGTATTTAGATTTTTTTTATAGGAGGATATTGATGCTCTGATAATCTTAAATCTCAAAACTTCAAATTTTTGCTCTTCCGCTCGGTCATTCGGTACTATTCCCTTGCCTTTTTTCCATGTTCTGGCTCCATACAAGGAATTTCCTTCCATCGCAAATCTAGAAGTTCCCCACCCAGTTTCATAGGCGGCCTGCGCAATTGCCAAAGAGGGAGGTATCACGTCCATTCTTTGTTTTAGATCCTTAATTTCACTAGTCTTAACTTTGTACTCTTTGAATTTTTTATCTAACCAGATTGTTTCTTGCTCACTAAGAATTTTTTCGCTCGATATCTGATGTAAATAATTTCTATCTTCTAGAATTTTATTATTTTCATAAATAACTAAGGGCAGAATAACTTTTATAAAAAGTTTCTTTCTATCTCCTATGTTGTCTATGTTGGCAATGCCGGTAGGTAATTTTGATAAAAAAACTTGGTCTACTGCCTTTCCTTGTCTAATGTCTTTTAAGTTATAATTCTCCTCTTCGAAAAGGCTTATAATAGTTCTTGCACTGATATTGTTTCCAAATCCTAAAATTTGCCTGTCTGAGTATTCTAAAGGTTTCTGTTCATTTCTTTTTTTAATAACTGGTTTTTTATTAGTAAAATATAGATTTTCATCAATTGCTAAAATGTCTTCTTTTGTATAATTATTTTCAGTTATTTTTCTATCATTTTCAATTTCTGCAAAAGTAGAATTTTGAAAATTGGGCTTATATAAAATAGCAAATATTAAAAAAGCGATTACGCTTCCCTTGGCATAACTATAATTGTAATGTTTTTTTAATGGCCCAGTTAAAACCTTATTAGACTTTCCAAGAATATTATTATTAAATTTTTTGAAGATATCAATAAAGTTAATAAATTTTTCAAAAGTTTTGTTAGTTTTTTTTTTAATTAATCTTTTTTTATAAGTAAGGTTATCTTTAAGTCTCAATAAACTTAAATTCATCTTCCTTTTCAATTTTCGCAAATATGAATGGCTCATGTGAATCTACTCTATATTTACTGCGATTACTGAATTCACCTCAGGAACATAGTGCTTGATCATTCGTTCTACTCCTTGTTTTAAGGTGACGGTAGAGCTTGGGCATCCTGCGCAGCTTCCCTTCAGCATTACCTCAACCACTCCATCTTTGTAAGACTTTAATTGAATGTCCCCTCCATCCATCGCAACCGCTGGGCGTATTTTTTCATTGAGCACTTCTTCAATTCTTTGTGAGATTTCGTCTTTAAATTTAAGAGATTTCTCAAAGAAAAGAGGTTTAAAATCAGTATTTACTTCTTCTGAAAGAATTTTTAGAATATTTTCTTTTATTTCATTCCAATCTTGTGAAGATTTCTTTTTTATAGTTACAAAATTTGAATCTATATAAATAAGTTCAGGTGAAACTTGCTCAAATAATTTTTCTGCAAATCTAATTTCTTTACAATCTTCTATTGATTTAATCTCTTTGGATCCAGATTTGACGATATCAAAATCAAATATAAATTTTTTAGACTCTGGATTTGGCGTGTCTGTTAATGTAATCATATAAATATTTTAGATTTAGTTAGCTTAACACAAATCTATTAGGACTCAAACTTCTGTTTATGCAATTAAATCGATCTCTTTTTCGCTTAGAGAGCCTGGAATAACAACCATAGGTATAGATAGATCTTTTATTTTTTTTCCTGTCAAAGCTTTAATTAGTGGTCCTGGTTCTTCGTTATTGGCGCTAGAGGCTAGAACAAGAAACCTAATGTTCTTATCTTCCTCAATTAATTTTAAAAGCTCTTCGGAACGATCTCCCATTTTAATAATCACCTCACATTCAATATCAAATCTAGATTTAATTTTTTGTGCCCATGCCCGACATAGCTTTTTGGCCACACTAGTAGCCTCTTGTTCAATAAGATTTTCAATTCTAGACCACTGCGCATTAACTGCTGGGTCAACTATGTACAACAGAGACAATTTTCCTCCAGTATGAATAGCTCGATTTGCTGCAAAATAAATAGCCTTTTCTAGCTCTTCACTTTCATCTATGACGATTAAAAATTTTTTTTTCATTAGACCAATCCTACAATTTTTTTTATTTCCATTAAATTAGAATTCGCAATTTCTTGTGCTTTCTTACTCCCGTCTTTTAAAATTTGTTTTAGAAAAACTGGATCCGATTTCAATTTTATAATTTCTTTTCCAATCGGGCAAATTTTCTCTACAAGTAACAAACCAAGTTCTTTTTTAAATTCTGAAAAAGCCTTTCCATTCCAATTGCTAATTACATCTTGCATTTTTTTACCTGTCAATGCGGAAAAAATACTAATTAAATTTCTTGCTTCAGGCCTTGTATTGCTTTTGAGAATACTCTCACTTATTGCCTCACTATCTGTTTTTCCTTTTTGAATTTTCTTTAAGATTAAATCAGCGTCGTCTGTTAAGTTAATTCTTGAAAGGTCCGATTCTTCGGATTTGCTCATTTTTTTAGTTCCATCTCTTAGACTCATAACTCTTGAAATGTTTTCTGGGATAATAGGTTCGGGAGTTACAAAAAAATCGTTAGCTTTAAAATCATTATTAAACTTTATTGCTATGTCTCTACAAAGCTCTAAGTGTTGCTTTTGATCCTCTCCCACAGGCACGTGTGTTGCCTTATAGAGCAAAATATCTGCTGCCATTAAGATTGGATAGGTAAGAAGTCCCACGCTGGCTTTCTCTTTGTTGCTTCCGGCTTTTTCCTTAAATTGGGTCATTCGATTAAGCCAACCAATTCTTGCAGTACAATTAAAGATCCAAGCAAGTTCTGCATGAGCTGAAACAGAAGATTGCACGAAGATTGTATTGTTTTTAGGATCAATACCAGAAGCTACTAGAGCTGCTGTAGTTTCTAAAATATTATCTTCTAAAATTTGAGGTTCATACTTCACTGTAATTGCGTGCATGTTTGCTAACATAAAAAAACACTCATACTCCTTTTGTAACAATACAAAATTATTAATAGCTCCAAAATAATTCCCCAGGTGAAGATTTCCTGTAGGCTGAATACCGGATAAAATTCTTTTATTTTCTGTCATAATTTTTCACTTTAAAGTCTTTAATACTAAAAGATTTAAACAATATTGAAAGTAGAAAATAGATTAATGCAGAAATACCAATAATTACTGTTAGGGAAAATATTTTATGAATAGACCCATGTTCAAAAGCAAATTGAAACTTAAATAACAAGAAAGATAAAACTGCGCTCATTATAAACGAACAAACAAATATTTTTGAAATTCTTGCTATAAAGGTTTTGTCAAATTTATGCATTTGATTTGTTAAAAGAAAAAATTGATAAATTAGGATGGCACACCAACAAGAAACAGTTGTTCCTAATGCAATAGACACGAAGCCTATTCGATTAAATAAAATTATACTTATTAAAATATTTATAATAACTGTCAAAATCGATACGTAGAATGGAAACTTGGTATTTCCTCTTGCAAAATAAAAACTTGAGTAAATTTTCAATAAAGAAAATGCAGGTAACCCAAAACCAAATACAAATAAAGCCTTTGATGTCTGCCGAATACTTTCTTGGTCAAAAGAACCGTAGCCAAAAAGTGTTGAAATAATAGGTTCTGTAGCCATAATAATTCCAACTGTGGCTGGGGCAGATAAGAATAAAGAAAGCTCTATAGACCTATTTTGTAAAAAAAAATTTTTTCCATCTTTATTTTGAAAGATTTCTTTTGATAAGGAGGGGAGTATAACTGTTCCAATTGCAATACCTGTAATTGCCAAAGGTAACTGGTAGATTCTATCCGCATAATATAAGTAGGACACGGCACTAGTTTGAAATGAAGCTATAACTGTTCCCACTAAAATATTTATTTGCATAACTCCAGAAGAAAAAATACTTGGTAATAATCTTTTAAAAAAATGCTTTACTTCTGGTGAAATCTTAAAATTAAAACTTATTTTAGGTGTGAAATATTTTTTGGCATAAATAGCTAGCATAATTAATTGTAGTATTCCGGCTAAGGTGACTGCCCAGGCCATAAAATAAACTAATGCTTTGTCGAAAAATTTTGCATAAAAAATTGAGGCGATAAGTAATAGGTTAAGAACAATGGGTGCTGCTGCTGCTACAGCAAATCTTCCTTTTGTATTTAGAATAGCAGAATAAAAAGAAGACAAAGATACAAAAAATAAAAAAGGGAAAGTTATTCTGCTTAATATGATTGCAAGATTATACTTTTCGGGATTTTCAATAAAGCCTGGAGAGATTATATAAATAACACCGCCCATAAAAACTTCTGCAACACACACTAAAACTAAAAGAAAAAAAATCAGTAAATTAAAAACAGAATTGGCAAACTCAAAAGCTTTTTTTTGAATCTCTAACTTCGAATATTGCGGAACAAAAGCCGAGTTAAAAGAACCTTCGGCAAACAGTCTTCTGAAAGTGTTTGGTAACCTAAAGGCAACAAAAAATGCATCTGCTAGAAAACTAGTACCAAGAAATATAGCTATCAAAATATCACGAAAATAGCCAAGAACCCTACTAATTAGAGTAAGAAAACCAAAGGACCCAACTGAAGATAAAATATTCATTTTTGTAATATTTATATTGTTTTACAATATTAATGTTCTAAATTCCGTCCTACAAATAAAATTAGACATTATTAACGCAATCAATAAATTAATGACGACTAAGAACCCAATACAAAAATATACAGATAAAGAGGCATTGGATTTTCATATTGAAGGAAAGCCTGGAAAAATAGAGATAATATCTTCAAAAAACCTCTCAACTCAAAGAGATTTGGCTCTTGCCTACTCTCCAGGAGTAGCTGTTCCTTGTATTGAAATAGGAAAAAATCCTGAAACTGCTTATGACTATACCAGTAAAGGAAACTTAGTAGCCGTTATTAGTAATGGAACTGCTATCTTAGGACTTGGCGATTTAGGAGCTCTTGCATCGAAACCAGTAATGGAAGGTAAATCTGTTTTATTTAAAAGGTTTGCAGATATCGATTCTATAGATATCGAAATAGATTCTAAAAATGCCGATGAAATTATTAATGTAATTTCTAAAATTGCAGTTACCTTTGGTGGAATTAATTTAGAAGATATAGCTGCACCAGATTGTTTTATTATTGAACAAAAATTAAAAGAACTAGTTGATATTCCAATTTTTCATGATGACCAACATGGCACCGCGATTATTACCACTGCTGGCTTGATTAATGCATTAGACATTTCTGGAAAATCAATCAAAGATGTTAAGATTGTCGTAAATGGTGCTGGGGCTTCTGCCCAAGCGTGCACCGAGTTATTTAAAAATAGTGGTGTGCCAAGTGAAAATATTACGATGATAGATCGTAAAGGAGTTATTTTTAGAGGAAGAACTGAAGGTATGGATCAGTGGAAATCAAAGCATGCTATCGAGACCAAAAATAGAACTTTAGCAGAGGCTGTCAGTGGTGCTGATGTTTTTTTAGGTTTATCTGCTGCAAATATTCTTACCAAAGAAATGGTTAAATCTATGGCCAAAAATCCAATAATTTTTGCTTGTGCCAATCCTGATCCCGAAATCAAACCAGAGCTAGTGAAAGAAGTAAGAGACGATGCTATCATAGCAACAGGACGATCTGACTATCCCAATCAAGTGAATAATCTTATTGGATTCCCCTATATTTTCAGAGGAGCATTGGATGTTAGAGCTAAAGAAATAAATGAAGAAATGAAGGTGGCTGCTGCAAATGCTATTGCAAAGCTAGCTAGAGACAATGTTCCAGATGAAGTAGTTGCGGCTTATGGAGGAGAAAGACCTGTGTATGGAAGAGAATATATCATTCCATCTACTTTTGATCCGAGATTAATAACCGTAATACCAATGGCAGTTGCTAAAGCTGCAATGGAGAGTGGCGTAGCAAGAAAGCCTATTAAGGATTTTGATAAATATGAAAATGAATTAGCTGCAAGACTAGATCAGTCGATGAATTTTATGAGAGCAATCAACTCTAAAATAAAAAATAAAAAGAAAAGAGTTGTGTTTGCAGAAGGAGAGGATCCTGAAACCTTAAAAGCAGCCGTTGCTTTTAAAAACAGTGGGTTAGGAGAGCCGATATTAATTGCTAATGAAGAAAAATTAAAAGATACTTTTAAAAGCATAGGCTTGGATGAAAATTATAAGATTGAAATTTCAAACTCCGCAGACAAAGAAAAAAGTGAGAAATATGTTAAATTTTTATATGAAAAACTTCAGAGAAAAGGCGTTTTAGAAGCTGATTGCAACAAGTTAGTAAAAACAGATCGAACTACTTGGGGATCTTGCATGGTTTCTTGTGGAGATGCCGATGCTATGGTAACTGGAAATACCAGACACTATGCAGCTACTGTTGAAAAATTAATGCAGTCTGTAGGGCCTAGAAAAGATGAACTTGTTTTTGGCTTGTGCGTATTCATTGAGCAGGGAAAAACTATCATTGTAGCGGATACAAATGTGATTGAATATCCCACATCTGAACAACTAGCTGAGATGGCAATTTCAGCTGCTCGAGTTGCTAAATTATTAGGTTTAGATCCTAAGGTTGCTTTTTTATCTCACTCAACTTTTGGTCAGCCAGAGACAGATCGTACTAAAAGAGTCTCTAAGGCTGTTAAAATTTTAAAAGAAAAAAAGGTTGAATTTGTATTTGATGGAGAAATGCAGCCAGATGTGGCTCTCAATAAAAAATATCAGTCGGCCTATTCTTTTTCTGAAGTTGTTGGTAATGCAAATATTTTGTTAATGCCTTCCATACACGCAGCTGCTATTTCAATTAAGTTGCTGAAAGAATTGAGCAAGGGTAAAGTAATTGGACCTCTTTTGACAGGTTTAGCACAACCAATTGAAGTTGCTCCTTTACGATCCACCAGTCATGAAATTTTGAATCTAGCTTCGATTGCTGCCTACTCTTCTGAAACAATTAAATATTAAAATTATTTTTTGTTTTTAGACAACTCACTAACTAAAAAAATACTTGCATCAATATTTTTCACGTCCTGAATAATTTTTGCTTCATTAATTACCTCTCTTCTCTCAGACTCGCTTTTAGCAATACCAAAGATAAAAATAATTTGATTAACAGTATTGATTTGGTAGTTGGCCATACTTACTTGCTTGTTAGAAAGTAAGGCGACTTTTAACTGTGAGGTAATTAACAAGTCTTTTGCAGAATTTTTTAATGAAAATTTATCTTTCACTTTAATATTATTTTTAACTGATCTTGCTCCTTCTGTTTTCCAGGCAACCTTGGTTAATAAGATTTTTTCATCTACAGAATCAACCGTTCCAGTTAAATAGATATGACCATCAACTACTTTAGAGGAAACAGACAAAACATATTTTTTATCTATTCGACTAACTCTAATTAAGAAAGATTTTTGCATTATAGAGTCATCTATTTGAGTGCCTAATGTTCTTGGATCAAGATAAACATTTACACCCGTTCCTAGAACTCCCTGCGAACTGACCCCTATACAACCGCTGAGGGTCAGAAGAATAAAAAGGATAGAAGCTATTTTTTTCATTTTTCTAGATCTAATACATTTTGATAAATTATTTTTTTACTTATTTTTAACTTTTTAGCAAGATACTCGGCTATATCTTTGGATGACATTTTATTAATTAAAAGATTAATTTCATATACAAGATTAACATCCTCTGCACTTTTAAGTTCTACTGATTTGTCACTAATCACAACTGTTATCTCGCCCTTAAGGTCGTTTACTCCTATATTTTCCAATAATTCTTCTGCTGTTCCTGACAAATATGTTTCGTGTAATTTAGTAATCTCTCTTGCTATGAATATCATTCGATTTTCAAAATAAATTTTAAACTCCTCTAGTGATTTTTTAAGGTCTCTAGCTGGCAAATACAAAACAATAGAGCTATCTACCTTGCAAAGAGATTCTAGTTCATAGATTCTTTCTTTTGTTTTTTTAGATAGAAATCCAAAGAAAAAAAATTTTGAGCTAAAGCCCGCTACGGAAATCGCAGCTGTAACAGCCGATGGTCCTGGCACAGGAATTACTTTAATTTTTTTTTCTCTAGCTAACTTAACTAAAAACTCACCGGGATCGGAAATTAAAGGTGTACCAGCATCTGATATTAAGGATATAATTTTTCCACTTTCTATATCATCAAAAATTTCTTTACATTTTTTTGTTTCATTAAATTTATGAAATGAAACAAGTTTTTTTTTTATTTTGTAAAAATTTAATAGTTTTAAAGAATGCCTGGTATCTTCACACAGAATGTAATCAGACTGCTTTAAAATATCAAGTGCCCGCAATGTTATATCTGACAAGTTGCCAATCGGAGTGGAAACAACATAAAGTCCAGGATCAAGATGATTGTTTTTTTTGTTTTCCGACATATACTCAATTGTATCACTAACATAATTTTATGAAGAAAAAATTTTTTAAGTTTTTTTTACTTTTTTCTACTCTACTAAGCTTGGGATTTGCGGCAGAAAGTAAAAATCAAGAATTGAGAATAGGTGCCATTTTACCTCTTACTGGTGATTACCAAGAAATAGGTAATAACGTATTAAAAACTTTTGAACTGACTCTGTTCGAACTTCCAAATGTTAATGTAACTCTTATTCCATTTGATAACCAAAGTAGTGCAAGCGGAACAAAGTTTGCCTTTCAAGAGCTGAAATCACAAAAGATTGACATTATCTTAGGCCCTATATTTAAAGAAAATTTACAATCTATAATTAATGTAAATAGTTTTTCTAAATATACATTTGTTTCATTAAGTAATAATATCTCAAACTTACCGGAAAATGTAATCTCCTTTGGAATTAATGTTAATAGTCAAATTCTTGCTTTAAAAAAAAAACTAAGTAAGAAAAAAAAAGATACCATTTTTTTTGGAGATGAAAAAAGTTTTTCTCAAGCAGTTTTAAGAGAAATAGAACTACAGCAAATAAAGTTTAAAAATAAATATCGTTACAAGTCCTTTAAAGAAATAAATCTAAAGGCAAGGGATGCCACCTCTTATGATTGGAGGCATAAAAAATTACTAGATCAAATTAAAATTCTACAAAACTCAGGAGATCCGAAAGATATTAAAAAATTAAAAATACTAGAACGGCTAGATACCATTGATAGAATCAACTATAAGCAAGTATTTATCCCAGCTTTTGACAATGAGCTAATTAGTGTGGTTTCCTTTTTTGATTACTATGATGTTAATTATAACAATGTTGAATTCGTTACTTTAAATCAATGGTTTAATAAAACAATTTTAACAGAACCTTCTTTGCAAAATATTATTTTTCCTTCTATCGATTATAAAAATTTTCAAGAATTGAATGCAAAATTCAAAGATAATTATAACAAAGAAATTTTTAATATTGAAATTATAGCCTATGACACCATCCCTCTCTTAGTCTCTATTTGGAATGAAAAAAAAGATAGAATTTTTACAATACAAGATTTTAGAAACAAAGAATTCAAAGGAAAAGTTGGTATTTTTAAAATTAATCAATACAACTTTGCAGAACACAAGTTAGATTTATACCAAGTTAAAAAAGGTACATTTAAAAAAATTAATTAAATTTAAAATATTTTTTTACACCTTTGAAGGCTTGGTAGCGGTGAGAAATGCTATTTTTGTACTTCGCAGGCAATTGACCAAATGTTTTTAATTCTTTATTAGCAACAAAAATAGGGTCATATCCAAATCCTCTTTTACCCTTTGGGGGGAAGGTTACTTTTCCAAATGTTTTTCCCAAAAATTCATAGCTTTTTCCATTAGGAAACCCTATGGAGATACAGCAAGTAAAGTTAGCTTTAGATTCTGATAATTTCTTTTTTGAAAGAAGTTTTCTGATTTTTTCAATTGCTAAAGAAAAGTTTTTTAATTTTCCTGCCCATCGAGCAGAGTATATGCCTGGCTGACTATTAAGACCTACAACTTCCAGTCCAGAATCATCTGAAATAGAAATTAATCCTGATTTTTTCGCACAATATAAAGATTTTATTCTAGCATTGCCTTTAAAACTTTTTGCAGTTTCTTTTGGCTCTTTTAATTTAAAATCCTGTGGCCTAAAATATTTTATGTGTTTTGGTAATAACTCCTTTAACTCTTTGAATTTTCCAGGATTGTTAGTGGCAATAAGAATAGAGCTTATTTTTTTTAATTCTTTTAATTTATTCACTTAAAGATTTCTTTTGCAGTGTAATAATTTCAGCTATAGATGATTTAGAATGTCGAAGCATTTTCATGAACTCCTCCTCAGAGCAGGTTGTTTGCTCACCAGTCAATTGCAGTTCGATGATGTCACCTTTATCGTTCATGACATAATTTGAATCTACATCGGCTTGGCTGTCTTCTTCATAATCCAAGTCCATTAAAAGCTCTCCATTTACTATTCCACAACTAATTGCCGCAACATAACTTTTGATAGGATTGTGATTAATCTGTTTTCTTTTGATCATTAAGTCTATGCATTTTTTTAATGCAACAAACCCACCTGTAATTGAAGCAGTTCTAGTTCCGCCGTCGGCTTGCAAAACATCGCAATCGATTGTGATAAGATATTCTCCTAACAGCTTAAGATTCATAGATGCTCTTAAAGATCTTCCAATTAGTCTTTGAATTTCAGATGTTCTTCCACCTACTTTGCCAACCGATGATTCTCTTCTCATTCTTTCGTGTGTAGATCTTGGTAACATTCCGTATTCAGCTGTAACCCATCCTTTTCCTGATCCTTTAAGCCATCTTGGAACTTTTTCTTCAATAGATGCTGTACAAACTACATGTGTATCTCCTGACTTAATTAAGCAAGAAGCATCAGCATTTTTTATAAAATCAGTAATTATTTCTATTTTTCTTAATTCTAAATTTTTTCTATTATTTCTCATTTTTGGCCTTGGAATTTATTATTTAGTTACTATATATCATCCATTATAAATTATAAAAAAAATGAATACAGAAGATAAAAAAGAAAATTTAGATTCTATCCAAGAAGAAAATAATGCAGTAGAGACAAATTCCACCTTAGAAGAGGAAAGCAACCTCAAAGAAATTGATGGAGAGACCAAAGAAGATTTGGCTGATTCTCAAGAAAAAAAAATAGCAGAGCTTAATGATAAGGTTTTGAGACTATTGGCAGAAAATCAAAATGTAAGAAAAAATCAAGAAAAAGAAAAAGAGGATATTTTAAAGTACGGATCTTTTAACTTTGCCTCTCAAATTCTAAATCTCACAGATAATTTAGATAGAGCTTTTTCAATATTTAAAAACAATGAAAAATTTAAAGATAAAGAATTTCTTGAAATAACAAATGGTATAGGGTTAATTGAAAAAGAGCTATTAAGCACTTTGGAAAAAAATAACATTACATACATTGATTGTTTGGATAAAAAATTTGACCCAAATTTTCATCAAGCACTTAGCGAGATTGATAATGAGAAAGAACCCGGCACTATTGTTGAAGAAGTTCAAAAAGGATACATGCTACATGATCGTCTTTTGAGACCTTCGTTAGTAAACGTAGCAAAATCAAGTAAAAAAGAAGAAAAAAAATAGTTTCTTAAGATCTTGTAATTTAAAAAACACCCCCCATATCCATTACACAACCAGAAACAAGAATACAGAAGGATTAAAGATTATGTCAAAAATTATAGGAATTGATTTAGGAACAACAAATTCATGTGTTGCCGTTATGGACGGAGCAACACCAAAAGTATTAGAAAATTTAGAAGGTGCAAGAACAACACCATCAGTGGTAGCCTTTACTGATAGCGAAGAAAAATTAGTTGGAACGTCTGCTAAACGACAGGGTGTTACTAACGCTGAAAATACTTTTTTTGCAGTTAAAAGGTTAATTGGAAGAAAATTTGATGGGGATGCTGTCAAAAAAGATATTAAAGGACTTCCTTACAAAATTATTAAAGCAGACAATGGAGACGCTTGGGTAGAATCTAGAGGGGAAAAATATTCTCCAAGTCAAATTTCAGCTTTTGTTTTACAAAAAATGAAGGAGACTGCTGAAAAATATTTAGGATCAGAAGTTAAGGAAGCTGTAATTACAGTTCCTGCTTACTTTAATGACTCGCAAAGACAGGCAACTAAAGATGCAGGTAAAATTGCAGGTCTAGAAGTAAAAAGAATTATTAACGAGCCGACTGCTGCTGCGCTAGCTTATGGCTTAGATAAAAAAAATGCAAAGACGGTTGCTGTATATGATTTAGGTGGTGGAACATTTGATGTATCAATCCTAGAATTAGGAGATGGTGTATTTGAAGTTAAATCAACTAATGGGGATACGACACTTGGTGGTGAAGACTTTGATTCTCATATCGTAGACTATCTTGCGGATGAATTTAAAAAAGATAATGCCATTGATTTAAAACAAGATAAATTAGCATTACAGAGGCTGAGAGAAGCTGCAGAAAAAGCTAAAATAGAATTGTCTTCTGCAATACAAACAGAAATTAATTTACCTTTTATTACTGCAGACAAAAGCGGTCCAAAACATTTAAATCTTAAATTAACAAGATCTAAATTAGAATCTATCGTTTCAAAATTAATTGAAAAAACTATTGCTCCTTGCAAAACTGCATTAAAAGATGCTGGGTTAAGCGCAGGAGAAATTGGAGAAATAATTCTTGTTGGTGGAATGACAAGAATGCCAAAAGTTGCTGAAACTGTTAAAAACTTTTTTGGAAAAGAGCCTAATAAAAGCGTGAACCCTGATGAAGTAGTAGCTATGGGTGCTGCTATTCAAGCTGGAGTTCTTCAAGGGGATGTTAAGGATGTTTTGTTATTAGACGTAACTCCTCTATCATTGGGAATTGAAACTTTGGGTGGTGTATCTACAAAATTGATTGAAAAAAATACAACAATACCAACTAAAAAAAGTCAGGTATTCTCAACTGCAGAAAATAACCAACCCGCCGTTTCTATTAGAGTGGTGCAGGGTGAAAGAGAGATGGCTACGGATAATAAATCACTTGGTAATTTTGAATTAACAGGAATAGCGCCCGCTCCTAGAGGCATACCTCAAATTGAAGTTACTTTTGATATTGATGCTAATGGTATTGTGAATGTATCTGCAAAAGATAAAGGAACTGGAAAAGAACAAAAAATCCAAATCCAAGCTTCCGGTGGTCTAAGTGATGAAGAAATTGAAAAAATGGTTAAAGATGCCGAAGCAAATAAGGAAGAAGATAAAAAGAAGCGAGAAGAAATTGATGCTAAAAATAGCGCTGATAGCCTGGTAGCTTCGACCGAACAAAGCTTAAAAGAGCATGGAGACAAAGTATCTGCTGAAGATAAAAAGACAATCGAAACAGATCTTCAATCTTTAAAGGATGCAATTAAGTCTGAGAATGTTGAAGATATAAAAACAAAAACGCAGACTTTAATGCAATCTTCCATGAAAATGGGTGAAGCAATTTATAAAGCTCAGCAAGCAAAACCTGAAGGGGGAGCTGAAGGAGCAAAAGCATCTGATGGTGAGAAAAAAGAAGATGTAGTTGATGCAGAATTTGAAGAAGTAAAAGATTCGAAGGAAGAGAAAAAAGAAGACAAAAAAGATAGTGCTTAATTTTTAATTAAGCATTAAATAGAAGCATGGCCAAAGCTGACTATTACGATACATTAGGAGTATCTAAAAACGCTTCTAGAGAAGAGATAAAGTCTGCTTATCGTAAGCAAGCAATGAAGTTTCACCCGGATAAAAATCCAGGTAACGCATCCGCTGAATCAAAATTTAAAGAAGCATCTGAAGCTTATCAAGTGCTTTCAGATTCTCAAAAAAAATCTAACTATGATCAGTTCGGTCATGCTGCTTTTGAAAATGGTGGTGGAGGTGGTGGTGCAGGCTTTGGAGATTTTGGTGGCTTTGACTCAGGTTCTTTTTCGAATATTTTTGATGATTTTTTTGGTGATTTTACTGGTGGTGGCAGAAGAAGAAGCTCAAGATCTAAAAGAGGATCAGATTTAAAAATTAATATTGAAGTCACTTTAGAAGAGGCCTTCCAAGGGAAAAAGCAAACTTTCGAAGTTCCAACGTCTGAAAAATGTTCGGATTGTTCTGGAAGTGGTGCTGCGTCAGGATCAAAACCCATTACATGTTCTACTTGCGATGGTCATGGTCAAGTAAGGGCTCAACAAGGATTTTTTACATTACAACAAACTTGTCCCGACTGTTCAGGGGAGGGGAAAACTATCTCCAATCCTTGTAAGGGGTGTCGAGGAAGTGGAGCTAAAAAAATCAATAAAACACTTTCTATTCAAATTCCTAAAGGAGTAGATGATGGGACACAAATGCGACTTGCCGGAAAAGGAGAGGCCGGTCCACGAGGTGGAACTCAGGGAGATTTGTATGTCTATATATCATTAAAAAATCATCCTATTTTTAAAAGATCTGAGGAAAATTTATATTTTGAACTTCCTATTTCTGTAGCAGACGCATCCCTTGGTACTACAATTGAAGTTCCCACTGTTGATGGTTCTCGATCTAAAGTTAAAATTCCTTCAGGAACACAATCTGGAAAACAATTAAGGCTTAAAGATAAAGGGATGCCACAACTGAGAGGCAGTGGTTTTGGCGATCTATATTTACAAATTAAGGTTGAGGTACCAGTAAACCTTAACAAAGAACAAAAAATATTACTTGAAAAGTTTAAAGAACTAGAAGATTCTAAAAATAACCCTGAAAATGAATCTTTCTTTAAAAAAGCAAAAAGTTTTTGGAGCAATTTAAATTAATGAAAAAAATTAATATTACTGTTAGTGGTGGATTGGGGCGTATGGGTTCTTTGCTTATTCAAAAAGTCAAAGAAGATAGAAGTTTAAATCTATCTAGCATTACTGAGCAAAGAGAATTAAAAAAAAATGGAATTCTCTTTGAAAAAAACTCCTCTCAATCTCTTAAAAAAACCAATGTCATCATTGATTTTACAAGACCAAACTGCACTTCTCAAATTTTAAAGTTAGCAACAAAACTTAAAAAGAAAGTAATTATTGGAACTACAGGATTTAATAAAAAACAACAGGCAGAGATTAATAAAGCATCTAAAAAAATTGCCATTCTTCAATCTGGAAATATGAGCTTGGGTGTTAATTTGATGCAATATCTATCGGGCATTTTATCCGAAAAAATTTTAAAAGAGTATTCCATGGAAATACACGACGCTCATCACAAAATGAAAATAGATTACCCATCTGGTACTGCACTGATGTTGGGTAATGCAGTTGCTAAGGGTAAGGGAAAATCTTTAGACCAGATAAAAGGAAATATTTTTTTAAATAAAAAAGGTAAAAGTAAAGCAAATAAAATAAATTTCTTTATAAAAAGAAAAGGGAAAATTCCAGGAACCCACTCCGTAATTTTTCAAACAGCTAAAGAAACTATTGAACTAAAACATACTGCAAAATCTAGAGACCTATTTGCAGATGGAGCAATTAATGCTGCCAAGTGGTTAGCTAATAAAAAGCCTGGCCTATACAATATGCACGATGTCTTAAAAATAAGATAAGGTGACCATTCAAAGCGACAATATCTTCAAGAAGCTTAGTAAGATTATTAAAAATCCTAAAAGTGATTTAAAATATAGAAGCAAATTTACACTTTTGGTTTCTGTGGTTCTCTCAGCGCAATGCACAGATGTAAATGTTAATAATGTAACCAAAGATATCTATCCGCTTTATAATACACCTGAAGATTTTGTTAAATTAGGACAAAAAAAAATAGAAAAATTAATCAATCGAATAGGCCTATTTAGAAACAAGGCAAAAAGCGTTTACAATCTTTCAAAACTTCTCGTCGAAAAACATAAAAGTAAAGTCCCTAATGATTTTGATAAATTGTTTGCTCTTCCAGGTGTTGGCAGAAAAACTGCTAATGTCGTGCTTAATGAGGGATTTGGAAAGCCTACTATTGCTGTAGATACACACATATTTAGAGTGAGCAATAGAACGGGATTAGCTCCTGGAAAAGGTCCAGACCAAGTGGAGCAAGCACTATACAAAGTAGTTCCTAATAAATATTTAAAAGAAGCCCATCACTTACTCCTGCTTCATGGGAGATATATTTGTAAGGCAAGAACTCCGAATTGCAAAGAATGTGTAATTATAAAATGTTGCAAATTTAAAAAAAAAGTAATGGGTTAATATGAATATCTATAATAATAAAAAAACTTTATTTTTTAAATTAAAGCAAAATGCGAGTGAAGAATGGAAAAGATATACAAAACATAAATTTGTAACCAAACTGGGAAATGGGACATTAAAACTGAGCTCATTTAAAGACTATCTGCTTCAAGATTATATTTTCTTACAGAAATTTATTAAAATATTGTCCTTATCTGCTTATAAAGCAAAAAACTCAGAAGACCGGAATAGATCAATCGATTTTATTATTGGGATTAATCATGAATTAAGCTTACACGAAAACTACTGTAAAAAATTCAATATTTCTAAGAGTAAACTTTTAAAAATAAAAGAAAAAAAGGGAAATAAAAATTATACTGACTACGTTTTAAAAGTTGGTGTTCAAAAAAGTAACCTAGAATTATTTGTAGCTCTATCACCTTGTATTATAGGTTATGGCGAAATTGGCTATAATCTTAGTAAGGTAAAAAAATGGAAGAAAAGCAAATATGCTTCTTGGATTAAAATGTACGCATCTAAAGAATATCAAAATATTTCAAAGGAAAATATTCTGTATCTAGATAAATTATTTACTAAAGCTAACAAAAATAGCTATAAGTCTTTAGTTAAAATTTTTAAAAAAGCTTCAAAACTTGAAGCAAACTTTTGGGAGATGTCAGTATAATGAAAGTAGTTGGAATCGGGAATGCAATTGTAGATGTCATTTGTAAAGTGAATGATGAATTCTTAGCCCAAAATGGTCTGACCAAAAGCACCATGAAGCTAGTAGATGAGAATGAATTTAAAAAACTTTTATCTAATCTGACAATTGAAGAAACAGTTGCTGGAGGATCTGTCGCGAATAGCATTGTAGGTTTATCTCAACTGGGAAATAAAGTTTCTTTTATTGGAAAAGTGAATGATGATGAGCTTGGAAATAAATATGAAGAAAGTTTAGTAAAAGAAAATGTTACCTACTTTTATAATAAAAAAGAAGAAGACACCCCTACAGGAACCTGCTTAATTTTAATTACTCCTGATTCTGAAAGAACGATGTGTACTTTCCTTGGAATTGCTGGAAAAATTAGTGAACAAGATATTCAAGAAGATGCAATTAAACAAAGCGAGCTTGTATTTTTAGAAGGTTATTTGTGGGATGAGGGAGATCCGAAGGCCGCATTTGAGAAAGCTTTTAAGCTAGCAAACAAAACTGCCATGTCACTATCGGATCAATTTTGTGTAGAGCGTCATAAGACAAGTTTTTTAGATTTAGTAAAAAGTAAACTAGATATTACATTTGCGAACGAACAAGAAATTGTACACCTCATTGAGGCAAAGTCTTTTGATGAGGTCTTAGATTTTGGAAAAAATCTTGGAAAATTATTAGTAATCACCAGATCGGATAAGGGAAGTGTTGCAATTCATAACAATAAAGTTTTTGAATGCAAAAGCGAAAAGGACCTTACATTGGTTGATCTTACTGGAGCTGGAGACTTATTCGCTGCAGGCTTTTTACATAGCCATATAAACAAAATGTCTATTCAAGAAAGCCTTCAAAAAGGCACTGAAATGGCATCAAAAATTATTCAAAAGATTGGTGCAAGATTAAATTAGTGTTGTTAAGGTAAAGCATGAAGAAAATATTACTTTTCATCATTTTTTTAACCTACAGCTTTGAAGTCTCAGCTTCTCATTGTGGTCATGATATGGATCGCTCATGGCATTTTACGTCTAGTTCATATTCAAAAAACAAACTTACCAAAAGTCAGATCAATTCAGGTATGGCTAAATACGCGCGCTGGACTTTTAAGAATAAGACAAAGAAAGATATCACAATTACAAGCATTGGACTGTGGGCTAAGGATAATCAAACCGTAATGGCGGAAGCTAAAAGAAAAATACACTTAAAGCCATTTGGAGTTATCTATTCAACTTTGTATGTGGGAAATAAAAATTTAGAAGTTAGAGGTTCTGGTTTTTCTTCATGCCAATATGGAGTGCCACCAAAAACTACTAAAAAAAAAAATTATAATACGAAAAAGTATTTTAAACCTGCAATTAAATACAAAAAAAACCCCAGAGACAACTTTACACTTTCAAACTTAATTCTAATTATAGCAACAGGGTTGCTTGTTTATATTTTTGTTGCAGCAAAAAACCATTATAAAATTTTAAATGATTTCCCAGTAATTAAAAATTTTGCAAAATATACTATAATTTGTTTTGAAAAATATTCATCCTTCAAAGGAAATGCCTCAAGAAGCGAATACTGGTATTTTTATTTATTTTGTTTTATTGCAGGATTTTTAACATATCTAATTGATGTGTGGATTTTTCATAAAGATCCCGATGGTGTTTTGTATATCAATGCCTTAGTATCCATGGCTACTCTTTTGCCTTCGTTTGCTGTAGGAGCCAGAAGACTTCATGACATTGGAAAGTCCGGGTGGTGGCAATTAATTGCTTTTACAGTCGTTGGTTTAATACCTTTAATCATATGGCTTGCATCCAAGCCAGCTAGACAAAAGAAGCTTTAAGATAATCTTTATATATTACATATTGATAAGAAAAAGGTACTGAAATGGCATCTAAAATTATTCAAAAAATAGGTGCGACATTCAATTAAAATTGTTAGATTAATTTATGAGAATAATACTTTTTATCATTATTTTTTTTACTTTATCTTTGAACTCTCAAGCTAAGATTCAAATTAAAAAAATAAAAAATAAAAACATCGAATTAATTAAATTTCAAAGTCCTGATAGAAAATTTCCAGGCAAGGACGATGTAGTAGCACAAATTCATTTTCCTAAAGAAATTAAAAAAAAGATACCCGTTATTATATTTCAACATGGAAGTTCAAGAGATGGAATGAAGTTTAAGAAGTGAGGTGGTAAAACTGATGAAATGGGTAAGCGGATTGCAAAAAGGGGAACTGAGGAAGGATACGCAGTAGTTTTGGTCGATGCTTTTTATAAAAAAGGGATTAAGCCTAGTAATAAAAGAAAATTTCCTCAATCTATTTTTTATGCAATTAAATTAAAAAATATTTTATCTAAAGACCAAAGATTTGATCAAAATCGTTTTTTTTACTCAGGATTTAGTTATGGTGCTAGCACTGCTTTAAAATTGTATAGTTCAAGATTAAATAAAATTAATCCTCCTTGGAGAGCCATAGCGGCTGCTGAGCCTGGATGTAATACTGTTCAATACCCAGTTAAAGTACCATTTCCAGGATTAATTATTAAAGGAGCAGAAAGTCATTATTATCTTCCAGCTTGCATCTATTATCATAAACTAATTCAAAAAGCAGGTAACAATATAAAATTGGTCATAATTCCAAAAGTAAATCATTTTTTTAGTTTAAATGGAGTTATTGGAAAAGGTGTGGCAGTTAATGGGTGCACAAATAATATTGCATTAAGATACCCGGACGACTCATGGAAATTCGCAGACGGAAAATCAACAAATCGTCGAGAAATTACAGAGAAATGTTTTACAAAAGAGTCTGGTGTTGGAAAAACTCGTGAAAAATTAGATGAAGCTGTAGATCTGACTTTAAATTTTTTTAATAATTATAAAAAATGATATTTATAAAATTAGTTTTTTTTTCTTTTAAAAGCACCCTTTCCTTTTTTAGGTTTCACAATTCTTTTTTTATACTTAGAAGTTCTTAGATCTTTTGCTATAGGATTCTTTTTTTTCATTTCTTATTGATTAAGAAAATATTTGCCTTCTTTAATCTCAATAAAATTTTTATCTTTCAGTTTAAGTTGTATTTTTTGGCGCAGTCTATAAAGGTGAGTTTCATAAGTGTGAGTATCTACCTCGTCTGAGTAAGACCAAATATCTTTCATAATATCTTTTTTATTCGCACCGTCTTTTTTTCCAAACAAATAAACAATAATGTCCTGTTCTTTTTCAGTTAGCTTAATGCTCTTTCTACCGACAGATAGAGTTCTTTTGTTTTTATCTAATATATACTGTCCAATTTCAATCTTTGCTTGGAAGTGAAACTTGAATTTTAAAATCGATAGTTTGATAATTTTTTCTAGATCAAGAAAGCTGATAGGAGTTTGCAAAAAAGTACTAAATAAATTATCTTTTTTTAAATCTTTGAATTGCTTAGGATCAGAAGAGAAAAAAATTTTAGGAAACATAATTTTTTTAGATTCTGTAATTTTTATTTTTTCTAGATTGTCTAAAAAAAATAAAAAAACAAAGCCATCCTGAACATTATAGTTTTTAAACAAGTGGCTAGCTTCTTTAAACGTTCTCAATTGATTAATATTGTAGTCTAACTTTTGTTCTTGAAGGCACTCGAAGAAGTCCTCTGAACCGACTGTGACTATTGAATAATTGTGCATATGATGAAATTATAAATTTTTATGATGATAGTAAATAATAAGAGTGAGCTTTGGTACAATAAAGTTTGGTACAAATGTGCATATGGTAAAAATGGCTTCATTAAATCCAAGAAAGAGGGTGATGGATGCACCCCAATTGGGACATTTCATATAAATAAGCTCTTTCTCAGGAAGGATAGAATTAAAACAATTGTAACTAAGATTAAAACTATAGCTATTGTAAAAAATATGGCCTGGGAAGATAATCCAAGAAAAAAAAATTATAACAAATTAATTACATTACAAAAAAACTCTCATAGAGAACGGCTCTATAGAAAAGATCACCTGTATGATTTAGTTTTAGTTGTTGAATATAATACAAAAAAAATAATAAGAGGAAAAGGAAGTGCTATTTTTATTCATATAGCAAAACCAAAATACAAACCAACCGAAGGGTGTATTGCGCTTGCAAAAAAAGATTTTTTAAATTTACTAAAAAAAATAAAAAATAAAGAAAAAATTAAAATTATTGGTTAGATCGAGAACCAAATATTTTACTACCTATTCGTACATGGGTAGATCCACACTTTGCAGCATTCATATAATCTTCGCTCATACCCATACTAATAAATTTTAAACCAAGATCATTATTAAGTTCTTTTAAATAATTGAAATGAGGGGTGGGGTTTTGATCAAATGGCGGTATGCACATCAACCCTACTACATTTAGATTTTTTTCATTCACGCAGCATTTCAATAAATTTTTAACCTCTTTTTTAGAGACACCTGATTTTTGTTCTTCCATCCCAACATTTACTTGAATAAAATATTTTCTTTTTAGACCCAGTTTAACCTCAGCCTTTGATAGCTCACTCGCAAGCTTTATACTGTCTACTGAATGTATATAATCAAAGAGCTGCACCGCCTCCTTGGACTTATTAGACTGCAACCCTCCTATTAAATGAAGCTCCAAGTCTTTTAAGGAATCTTTCAGCTCTGACCACTTTTGCTTTGCTTCTTGAACTTTATTTTCTCCAAAAACTCTATGGCCGTGTTCGATGAGTGGTTTGATATGCCCTAGTGGAAAAGTTTTACTAACAGCAATCACAGTAGGGTTAAGGTTTACGTCGGTTAATTCATCTCTTATATTTAAAAAATTTTGTACTATGTTGTTCATAATGAAAAAGACTCAAATTTATTTTTTTATAGAAGAGCTGAATAGTATCAATATTCCACTGCTAAAAAAGTTAAAAAATATATCTATTATTTATCGAAACTACTCAAAACGAGATTATTTTACTAGAGCTTTCAAAATAAAAAAGTTTGCAAAAAAACAAGGACATTCTCTTTTTGTTTCAAATGATTTTTTATTGGCAACGAAACTAAGTGCCAATCTCTATATTCCAAATTTTAATAAACAGATTCGATATTTAAATCATAGCTGTCAAAAAAAAATAAGTGTTATTGGATCTGCTCATACCCATCTAGAAGTGAGAATAAAAAAAGCGCAAGGCTGTTCACAAATTTTTGTTTCTCCTCTCTACCCTACTTCTTCTCACCCAGAAAAGAAGTCAATGGGAATTGTAAAATTTAATCTCTTAAAAAATAATTTTACATCAAAAATTAACATTTGTGCGTTAGGAGGGGTTAACGAAACCAACATTCATAAAGCTCGATCTTTAAACATCTTTGGCTTTGCTTTAAAAAGCTATTTAAATAAAAAACAAACTCAAAAAAGCTTGAGTTTTCTTAATTTAATTGCGCGATCAAATGTAATACGCTAATTGTACAAAATGGTAGTAGAAAAATTTAATCACACCGTTGCTGAAAAAAAGTGGCATTCCTTTTGGGAAGAGAATAAAATTTTTAAAGCAGGAGAAGATAAAACTAAAAAAAAGTTTTATTGCCTAGAGATGTTTCCATATCCCTCGGGCAAAATTCACATGGGGCATGTAAGAAATTACACCTTAGGTGATGTGGTCGCTAATTTTAAAAGATTAAATGGATTTAATGTATTGCACCCTATGGGGTGGGATTCATTTGGTATGCCTGCAGAAAATGCTGCTATTCAAAACAAGCTGCTCCCAAAAGATTGGACCAATAGTAATATCAAAACCATGAAGTCCCAATTAAAGTTGTTGGGTTTTTCCATAGACTGGGAAAGAGAAATTTCGACTTGTAATGAAAATTACTACAAACATCAGCAAAAGTTTTTTTTAGATCTTTATAAAAAAGATCTTGTTTATAAAAAAGAAAGTTTAGTGAATTGGGATCCGGTAGATAACACGGTCTTGGCAAATGAGCAGGTGGTAGATGGTAAGGGTTGGAGGTCAGGTGCAGAAGTTGTTCAAAAAAAACTATCACAGTGGTTTTTTAAAATTACAGATTTTGCTGAAGATTTGGATCAATCTTTAGAAACGTTAAAAGATTGGCCTGAAAAAGTTAAATTAATGCAAAAGAACTGGATTGGAAAATCCAAGGGCTGTGAAATTGAATTTAATCTTACTTCCTCTAAGGAAAATAAAAAAATAACTATTTTTACTACTAGACCCGATACTATTTTTGGAGCATCTTTTATTGCTCTTGCAATCGATCATCCTATTGCAAAGGAGTACGAACAAAGCGATGAATTTAAATCCTTCAAGGAGCAGTGTTATAAAATAGGTAATACTGATGAGGCGATAGCCAAAACTGATAAGTTTGGTTTTAAAAGTGACTATTTAGCAGACCATCCTTTTATTAAAGATAAAAAGATACCAGTTTATTTTGCTAACTTTGTGTTGATGGATTACGGAACGGGAGCAGTGTTTGGATGTCCAGCTCATGACCAAAGAGATTTAGATTTTTCTAGAAAATATAACTTAGAAATAACTCCTGTCATTCTTCCACCAAACCAAAAAGAAGAATCTTTTGAAATAAAAAATAAAGCCTACATTGAAGATGGGATTCTAATTAACTCTGATTTTTTAAATGGATTGACCATCAAAAATGCTAAAGAAAAGATTATAGGAAGATTTGAATCAGAAAATAAAGGTCAGGAAAAAACTACTTTTCGCCTAAGAGACTGGGGTATATCTAGACAACGTTATTGGGGCTGCCCCATTCCTATTCTTTATAGAGAAGATGGAGCTGTTATTCCGGTTCCAGAAAAAGACTTACCTATAAAGCTTCCCGAAGATATTAATTTTGACAAGCCTGGAAACCCCCTAGAACACCACCCAACATGGAAATTCACTACTTGTCCTGAGACGGGTATGAAAGCTACACGAGAGACAGATACGTTAGACACGTTTGTTGATTCCTCATGGTACTTTCTAAGATTTTGCTCAAGTAACAATCACAATGTTGGATATGATCTGGATGATGCAAAATATTGGATGCCTGTAGACCAATATATCGGTGGTGTGGAGCATGCTATTTTACACTTGTTGTATTCACGCTTTTTCTCTAGAGCCATAAGTTTAAAAACTAAATACGAAATTACAGAACCATTTAAGGGTTTGTTTACCCAGGGCATGGTCTGTCATAAAACATTTAAAACGGAGGATGGTCAATGGGTATATCCCGAAGACGTTGTTGAAGAAAATGGAAATACTTTTGAAAAGACGAGTAAGAAAAAGATAGTTATTGGCTCATCAGAGTCTATGTCTAAATCTAAAAAAAATGTTGTAGATCCTCAGTCTGTTATCGATATTTATGGTGCAGATGCAGTTAGATGGTTTATGCTATCTGATAGTCCGCCAGAAAGAGACATACAGTGGAGCGAAGAAGGGATTGCAGGCTGCCATAAGTTTATTCAGAAAGTTTGGTTAATGGCAGAAATGATACAAGGCATTTCAGATACAACAAAAATATCAAAAGACAAAAAGCTAGAACTAGAAAAACTCATCAACAAGTGTATTAAAGAAATTACATTGAATATAGAACACTTTCATTTCAATGTTGCAGTCGCAAAATTTTATGAACTTGTGAATAGTTTTAATAAACATATAATAAATGAAAACTGTGACCGTAATGAATTTATTTCTATTCTTAAAAAATTTGTAGTTTTAATTTATCCTTTTATTCCACACCTTGCTTCAGAAATTTGGGAAAGAATTACTAAAAACAAAAATCTACACCTGCAGCCATGGCCCTCATTTGAAGAAAGTCTTTTGCAACAAGATAATTTTAATATTGTTGTACAAATAAATGGTAAAAAGAGGTCCATTTTAAAGGCTAAAAACGATATGGACGAAAAGTACTTATTTCAAATGAGTTTGGAGCTGGATAATGTTAAAAAGTTTTTAGAAAATAAAAAAATTATCAAAAAAATATATGTTAAAAATAAATTAATAAATTTTGTGGTTCATGATTAAAAAAATTATTATTTGCACTATTTTTGCACTCCTATCTGCCTGTGGATTTACTCCTATGCTGAAAGATTTTGATTCATCGAATCTAAATATACAAAAAGTGAATTACGCTGGAAATAACAACCTAATCTATCTCGCAAAAAATTATTTGAACCTAAAAGAAAAAAAAGAGCAGGAGGGTCTAATAGTAAGTTTTGCAATTTCTGAAAGTTCTACCACAACTGCACAAAACATTTCTGGAATAGCTATAGAAGAGCAGATTACACTTAATATAACTATAAATGTATTAAATGATAAAAATGTAAATCTACTTACAGACAGTGTTTCGGCTTCCAGGAAGCTTCCTGTTTCTAATAATTTAAGCTCAGATCAAGAAACACGCAGAATTGAAAAAAATAATTTAATGCAAAATCTAACTCAAAAAATTAAATTTAAATTACAACTTATTTCTAGACAGCAGAAATGATAGTCAAAAGTTTCAATTTAAACTTTCAAGAACTTCTTAAAAAAAAATTTACTCTTTTGTATGGAGAAAATCTTTCATTAATATCCGAAATAGAAAAGAAAATTACAGCAGAAGCAAAGACTACTAAGAACCTAACAATAAAAAAATACCAAGAAGAATATTTATTACAAAATAAAGATATATTCGACCAGTTAATAAACACAGAAAGTCTATTTGGAGACCAAGAGATGGTGGTCATATCCAAATCAACGGACAAGATAATGGAAATATATGATGAAAAAAACGCACAAGATAATGATAAACAGATAATTTTTTTATCAGGCCCTCTAACTAAAAAATCTAAACTACGAAATTTAGCAGAAACATCTACAAATTTTACGTGCATAGCTTGCTACAACGATACTCCTGAACAACTTCAATCCATTTTGTTTCAAAAATTAAAAGATAACAAGATCTCAGTTTCTCAGGAATTTATAAATTCTATTTTTGAGATAAACTCTCTTAACCGTCAAGATATTAATGATGCCGTTAATAAAATTCAACTCATACAAAACACATCCAAAATTACTGAAGAAAACTTAAAAACTATTTTTCATTCTTCAGAGAATAACAATAATTTTGAAATCATAAATTTTTGCTTATTAGGTGATAAACAAAATATTAATAAAGTACTTAGCAATATTTTCGCTCAGGGAATTAATTTTAATGAAATTTTAGCTGCGCTTAAATACAAAGTTAAAAAACTAATAGATATTCTAGAATCTGATACTGCTGATAAGGACCCTAATCAACTTGTTGAAAGCTTTAAGCCTCCTATCTTTTGGAAAGAAAAGAGTATAGTCAAAGAACAATTAGGGAGATGGGATAAATCTGAATTAAAACAGCTGATGGAACTTGTTTACGATACTGAAGTAGAATGTAAAAAGAATTACGATGTTTCTAATATAATTCTACAACAATTTATTGTTTCTACTTCTAACAAGTCTTGCTTAGATAATAGATATATTTAATTTTAATAATTTTCTTTAATAGCTTTAATCAAAAATTCTAGTTGCGATAGGTTCTTATAGTGAAAACCGATAGTACCTCCAGATTTTTTTTTATGAGAGATATTGACTGTCATTCCCGTTTTGTTTTGAAGATCTTCTATGAGCTCTTTGAGGTTAGGATCTATCACTTTATTAGATTTGTTACTATTTGGAATGGATGAAGAGTGTGTTTTTTTGGCCAGAAACTCAGCTTGACGTACCGACAGGTTATTATTCACGATAGTCTTAGCTAATTCAACATTACCAGACACATCTATTAAAGTTCTTGCGTGTCCAGGCGTTAGTATTCCCTGGGTAATCATGTCCTGTATTTCTACTGGTAATTTTTTAAGCCTCAAAGTATTTGCTATATGAGCTCTACTCTTCCCTATCATTTCCGAAAGCTTGTCTTGGGTGTAGCCAAACTTATCCATTAATAGTTTGTAGCCATCTGCTTCTTCTAATGCATTCAAGCCCTCTCTTTGAATGTTTTCTAGTACAGCAAACTCGGCTGCTAACGTGTCATCTACATCTAATTTAACGACTGGTATCTCATGAAGTTGTGCTAGCTGTGCTGCTCTCCACCTTCTTTCTCCAGCAATAATTTCAAATGTATTGTCATTAGATGGTCTCACAACAATGGGCTGAATAATTCCTCTAGTCTTAATAGATTGAGCTAATTCATCTAATTGTTTTTTATCAAAATTCTTTCTTGGTTGAAATCTATTTGGTTTTAAAAGATGGGTTCCAACTTTTTCGGAAGTAAAATTTTGTTCAATGACAGGTTCTTTATTTTCTGATTCACCCAGCAATGCTGCCAATCCTTTTCCCAATCCTTTTGACTTAAAATTATTTAATACCATTACGCTGCAAAGTTAAATTTTTTTTGTTTATCTATAATCTCTAGTGCTAATTTTTCATAAGCCATTGAACCTGCACAATATTTATCGTAGACAAGAACTGGCAAACCATGAGAAGGCGCTTCAGAAATTCTAATATTTCTAGGAATCATTGTTTGATAAACTTGTTCACTAAAGAATTTTCTAGCTTCATCTTCTACTTGAGAACAAAGCTTATTTCTTTTATCAAACATTGTTAAGACTATCCCCTCTACTTCTAAGCTTTTATTTAAGCTGGATTTAATTCTATTTATTGTTTTTAAGAGCTGCGTAAGACCCTCAAGAGCAAAAAACTCTGCCTGCAAGGGGACTATAACTGAATTAGAAGCTACCAGAGCCATCACCGTTAAAAGGCTTAAGGATGGTGGGCAGTCAATAAGTATTTGATTATATTGCTTTTTTTCTTTTAAATCACCCAATATCTCTTTTAATATAAAGGCTCTATTTTTAATCTCAGCAACCTCTGTTTCAAATCCAGACAATTCGACATTTGAGCAAATTATATCTAAATTTTCAATTTTTGTTGGCTTCACGTAATGTTGCAAGTTATTTCTGTCGTTTAAAAGTTTATAGATAGAATTGTCTCTATCGTTATTTTCTATTCCAACGCCTGTTGATGCATTGCCTTGTGGATCCAAATCTATGATTAATATTTTTTGGCCTAAGTTCGCAAAGGCACAACCAAGGTTTATAGTTGAGGTAGTTTTCCCGACCCCTCCCTTTTGGTTTATGATTGAGACAACATGATTCATATTTATATTTTTTTCACACTATTTATTACTAAAACCTTCGAACCTGGATTTGTAACACTTTCATGCGTATCACAATTTATTTCCCAATGTTTCTTAGCTTCATCAATCTCAATATTATAACTTTGGCCCTTTAGGAGTAAAATTTTGTTAAAATTAATATTGCCCATATCTAAAATATTTAAAAAAGAATCTAGGGGTTTAAATGCCCTGCTTACTAAAGTTGTGTAATCCTTTTTTTTTAAATTCTTAACATCATGATTATGTATTGCCACATCTATTTCTAAAAATTTACAGAGCTCCTGTAGATAAGTGCATTTCTTTGAACTCTTTTCTACAATATCTAACTTGAAGTTGATATTAAGATCATTTTTAATAATATACATTACTATTCCTGGAAAACCAGCTCCTGAGCCTATATCAAGGACATTACTGTCCTCAATATTAATGTACTTGAGCAATTGAGCAGAGTCTTCAATATGCCTACTCATAATGATATCCTCTGTAGATTTAGATATTAAGTTAAGATTTTTGTTATATTCTATGAGAAAATCACAATATTTCTCTATTTTCTTAGATGTTTCACGTGAAACAATGCTATCTAAATATGCAGTTTTTATCATTTAATTTAAGCTGAATGCTTAAATTTATATCTTTTTGTGTGCGCAAGTAAAAGGTTTATTGCAGCAGGAGTCATTCCATCTATTCTCAGGGCTTGTCCAAAGGTTTCTGGCTTAACTACTCTTAATTTGTTCTTCACTTCTTCTGTGAGACCACTTATTTTATCATAGTCAATATCGCTGGGTATTTTTAAATCCTCATCTTTCTTGAATTTTTTTATGTCAGCATCTTGCTTTGCATAGTACCCTTTGTAGTGATTTTCTATCTTTAGCTGAACTATTATATCTTCTTCGGAGTCAGGAAGTTCTTTAAATATCGATTTTAACTTATCATAATCAACATTTTTGTATCTTAGTAGATCTATTCCATTTCTCTTAACCCCATCCATTGATATAGAAATGCCATGTTTTTTTGCTTCATTTGGAGATAAAGATACGTTTGAAAGGCTGATTTTAAACATTTCTATTTTTTTAATTTTTTCCTCTAACTTTTTACATCTTTCACGACTCACACATCCGATTCTCATTGCTATTGGAGACAGTCTCAAATCAGCATTATCGGCCCTAAGAGTCAGTCTATATTCAGCTCTGGAAGTAAACATTCTATAAGGCTCCGCGACACCTTTGGTAATCAAATCATCAATCATTACCCCTATGTAAGCCTGCGATCTGTCTAAGATTAAGGGATCCTGCCCTTTGACGGAAAGGGATGCATTAAGACCTGCCATCAAGCCTTGGGCTGCGGCCTCCTCATAACCTGTAGTTCCATTTATCTGTCCTGCTAGGTAGAATGAAGAAATTTTTTTTAATTCAAGGGTTGATTTTAACTCTCTTGGATCAACATAATCGTATTCTATAGCATATCCAGGTCTAATCATCTTAACCTCAGATAAGCCATTGATATTAAACAATATTTCTCTTTGTACGTCTTCAGGAAGTGACGTGGAAATGCCATTGGGATAAATAGTATGATCATTTAGCCCTTCTGGTTCTAAAAATATTTGATGTCGTTGCTTATCTGCAAACTTGACGATTTTGTCCTCTATAGATGGACAATATCTTGGACCGACACCTTTAATGTTCCCAGAATACATTGCAGATTTTTTTATGTTGCGTGAAATAATTTTATGAACTTCATCATTCGTATAAGTAATACTGCATGCAACTTGTTTGGAATTAATTTTTTTAGTTTCCGTAGAAAAGAAAAAAGGATTTTCATCGGCAACCTGTTTTTCTAAACCATTAAAATTAATTGTACGTGCGTCGAGGCGCGGAGGAGTTCCAGTTTTTAATCTTCCAAACATTAAATTAAATTTTTGTAATTGCTCTGACAAACCAGAAGTAGGAGCTTCGCCAAATCTTCCAGCGGGTGTCATTTGTGATCCAATATGAATCACCCCATTTAAAAAAGTTCCGGTAGTTAAGATTATTTTTTTAAATTTTATTTCTTTTCCTGAAGCTAAGATGATTGATTTAATATTGTCTTCTTCAAAAACAAAGGATGTAACAGGATCATAAATAATGCTTAAATTACAATGACTTATTAAGTTTTTTAGCATGTATTTTTTGTATAATGCCCTATCTGATTGCGTTCTTGGACCACGAACTGCAGGACCTCTACTTGCATTTAATAGTTTAAATTGAATTCCTGATGCATCAGAAACTTTTGGCATCACCCCATCGAAAGCATCAATTTCTCTTACTAGATGCCCTTTACCTAGGCCTCCGATTGCAGGGTTACAAGACATCTCACCAATTGAATTTTTATTCGTTGTGACAAGAGCAGTGCTTACTCCCATACGAGCAGATGCTGCTGCTGCCTCACAGCCTGCGTGACCTCCTCCAATTACAACGACATCAAAATTTTCCACGAACGAAATGTATATCTCATGGATTAATTTACAAGTGAGGAATCTGACTTAATAGCAAAGTTTGCGACTTATTTGCCAACACAAAAATCTTTAAAAATTCTTCCAAGCACCTCTTCTACTCCTATAAAACCTACTATTTCGCTTAGGTAATTTGAGGCTATTTTCAGCTCTTCAGCAGTTTTTTCTATTTCTTCAGATTGAGAGATTTTGAGGTAATTTTTCAAATGTTTAGATGTTTTGACTAGTAAAGTTCTGTGCCTAGACCTTGATATTAGCGTATCATCCCCATGATCATATAGACTATTCAAAATATTTTTTAAATCTTCAATTAGCTTTTTATAGCCAAATTTTGTTAAAGTAGAAATTTCGTGAATTCCTAAAAACTTTTTTCCCTTCATATTTTTTAAAACAAGCCTTCCATCAAAGTTTTTTTTGTCTTGCTTGTTAATAATAAGTAAAGTTTTTTCGTTAATTAATTTTTTTATTTCATTTGAAATTTTTTTAATTGTTCCATCTAATATTAGAATATTTAAATTTGATTTTGTAATTTGTTTAAGAGCCAAACCAATTCCGATTTTTTCAATTTTGTTTTTTGCAGCTCTTATTCCTGCTGTGTCTGACAGCACAACAGGGAAGTTATTAATTTGTAGTTGAACTTCTATAACGTCTCTAGTTGTTCCTTTGATTTCGGAGACAATAGCAGCTTTTCTTTTGGCTAATAAGTTCAAAAAGCTTGATTTTCCTGAGTTGGGAGGGCCAAAAATAGCTATTTTAAAGCCTTCTCTCATGATTTCCCCTACTTTGCTATCATCTAGCATTGCCGTGATTTCTTGCGAAATTTCCTTTATTTTTTGATCATTTCCTTCCAGAATACTAGCTGGAAGATCCTCTTCAGAGAAGTCAATGGCAGCCTCGCACTTGCTTCTGACGTCTAAAATTCTCTCTCTCCACTTCATAAATAAAGGTGAGCTATTTTTTAGTCTCAAGGCCTGAATTCTTTGTCCTTCTGTTTCGGCATTTAAAAGGTCCGCAATACTTTCTGCCTCGTATAAATTAATTTTATTATTTAAAAATGCTTGCTTAGTAAATTCTCCAGCCTCTGCAAGTTGACAATCAGACCGTAACGATAGTTCGTTTAAAAATTTATTGATAACTGCTTTGCTACCATGAACATGAAACTCTATTAGATCATCACCAGTATAACTTTGGCCTTTGGGATACCAAACAACAATTCCTTCATCTATAATTTCATTTTTTGAATCGTAAAAGGTTTTGAGCAAAGCCATTCTTGGTTTATCAATTGTGCCATGAATTATATCTTTGGTGATTATTAAGGAGCTAGGTCCAGATAATCGGATAATGGCAATTCCAGAAACTCCTGGTGGAGTTGATAGTGCATAGATTGTCATTTTAAAATCTTAATCCTTTGTCTGCTAGATCAATAATTTTATTCATCACTGTAGGTTGCGAAGCTATAGAAAAACTTTTTTTTCTTAATTGAGAAATGGCGGGGGATTGGCTTCTGAATGCTTTTCTTATTAGATCAATCGACATAGCAAATAATAAATTACTTGCCTTGGTTTTTTTTTCATACTCTTTAAGTATCCCAAGATCACCGATGTCATAACCTTTGTTTAATTTTTCCTTTAAAATGCTAACTAAAATGTTAATATCTCTTAAGGTCATATTCCACCCTTGTCCTGCGATAGGATGAATTTTATGAGTAATATCACCCATAAATATAACTCTAGAAAGCACAGTCCGTCTCAAGAACTCAAAAGTTAAATCAAATTTTTCCAACTTATTCGTGCAACCAATGACCTCATAAAAGCCTACTGAAATCATTTTTAGAAAATTTAATCTAGCTTCATAATTTAAAATAATCTTTTCTGCATCAGACTTATTTTTAACAGACCAAACAATAGAAGTGTGCGTATTTGAAATTGGCAAAAAAGCTAATGGGCCATCTTTTAAAAAAAATTGTCTTGCACAATTATTGGTTAACTTTTTATGATGAATAACAAAAGTATAAGCAGTTTCAGAATAATCCCAATTTAATTTTTTTTCGTTAGATAATAGTTTTAAATTGCTAAATTGAGTTGCAATAATTAAATTATATTTCGACGTTTTTTTATTTTGAAAAATTATTTTTTTTAAAAATCCTTTGCCTTCGATAGAAAAAATTTTGTTTTTAATAAACTTAACTTTTTTTAGTCTATTGCTTATTTCTTTTTCTAGAACATTTCTTTTAACAATGTGACTTAAAAAAATTTTGTTATCTATATTGTAAAATTCTGTATCAGGTTTTCCTTCTTTTTTAAGACCATCAAAAAGAATAATTTTTTGAAGAGGCCAAAAGTTAAACTTATTTTTCTTAATGCCTAGACTTTGAAGTATTTTTAGAGAAGCATCACTTATGGACAGGGTAACGTTAGATTTGAAATTTTTGGATGGTGAAGTCTGTTCGATTAAATCTACATCTATATTAAGGTCTAAAAGAGCCATGGCTATAGCTTTGCCGGTTAGACCAGATCCAAGAACTGCTACTCTTTGTTTAATTAAATTTTTCACGATTAATTTTTATCAATTGTATAAAAAATGCTAAAAAACAACAGCAAATGATTCGTTATATATGAAAAAAATTTTAAATTTTATTAAAGAAAGAATGCTTGAAATTGCAGGTTTGATAACTGTTGTAATTGGTATTTCCTTTCTATATTTAATTTTTAATTATACGCCAAATAACCCCACTTTAATTTTCCCAAATGATAACGAAGGTTTTTGGTTATTTAAATACGCAGTAAGCTTTACAGATTTTATACTGCAAGCATTTGGTCTAATGGCTTTTGGAATAGCTATGAATTTTTGTTTTTTGGGTGTGCAGGTTGGAATGCAAAAAAAGGTTAGCACTTCTATTTCTTTTTTGCTCATCACACTCTACTTAATTTTTGGATCTTTATTTTTTACAATTAATAACGATCAAAGTTTCTGGCTATCTACAAATGGCAATGGGGGGTTTTTAGGAAGTTACTTGTTAACGCTAATGTCTTCTTTTTCTTTAAATTTAAACATTGTTACTTATGCATCTGCTGTTCTTACCCCTATTTTTTTCATTTTAAGTTTGGGCCTATCTGTTTCTAACTGGAAAAATATCTTCAAAATTGTTTATAAACCATTTGCTTTTTTAAAATCTAAAATATCAAACCACCAATCTATTAGCCAAGATCAAGAGCTAGAGACTTTTGAAACTCAGCTAGAAACTGAAACTTTGGAGATACCTAGGTCCCAAGAATTTCAATCTAGCCTTCCATTGCAAGAAAGCACTAAATTAAATTCTTTTGAATATAAAATGCCTTCTATATCTTTTTTAAAAGAACCGGATAGTCCAACGTCAGATACAGAACTAAGTGATAGCTTCGAGAAGCAGTCTAAATTTTTAGAAGATACCTTATTAGACTTTGGAATTATGGGAAAAATTAAAAGAGTTAGTGCAGGTCCAGTAGTAACTCTTTATGAATTTGAACCTGCCGCTGGAATTAAAACTTCAAAAATTATAAATTTATCAGATGATATTGCTAGAAGTACCAGCTCTATTTCAACTAGAGTAGCAACTGTTCCTGGCAAAAATACTATTGGAATAGAGATTCCTAATAAAAATATCGAACCAGTTTATTTAAAAGAAATTTTATCTAGCAAAGAATTCATAAATAAAAATATTAGACTTCCTATTACTCTTGGAAAAAGTATTTCTGGTTATCCTATTGTAGGAGATCTAGTGAGTATGCCTCATTTATTAATAGCAGGTACGACTGGCTCGGGTAAATCAGTTTGTATTAATACTCTGATACTTTCTATTTTGTACAAACACAAACCCGAACACTGCAAGCTTATTTTAATAGACCCTAAGATGTTAGAGCTCTCAATTTACCAGGGCATCCCACATTTGTTATCACCCGTTATTACAGAACCCAAAAAGGCCACTGCAGCATTAAAATGGGTAGTGGGTGAGATGGAAAATAGGTACCGAAAAATGACGGAAGAAGGGGTGCGTAATATATCTGGATATAATGAGAAAGTGGGGGGGGATCCTAAAAGAGTCATTCCTTATATTGTCGTAATTGTAGATGAAATGGCAGACTTGATGATGATCGCTGGTAAAGAAATTGAAAACTATATTCAACGTTTGGCTCAAATGGCTAGGGCGGCTGGAATTCATATCGTTATGGCCACTCAGAGGCCCAGTGTGGACGTTATTACAGGTACTATTAAAGCCAATTTTCCAACACGAATTTCTTTTCAAGTTACTTCCAAAATTGACAGTAGAACTATTTTGGGAGAACAGGGGGCAGAATTGCTTCTTGGAAAGGGGGATATGTTGTTCATGTCTTCAGCAAGCAGGGTAATTAGAATTCATGGTCCTTTTGTATCGGATGAAGAGATCGAAAAAATTACAACTTTTTTAAGGTCTCAAGGAGCCCCTGAGTATTTGGATGAAGTTACAAAAATTCAAGAAGCGACTGATGAAAATCAAGTAGGGGGAAATGATAAGGATGAGTTGTTTGATGAGGCGGTACGTTTAATTAAAGCAGAAGGCAAAGCTTCAACTAGCTATCTACAAAGAAAGTTGCAGATTGGGTATAACCGTGCAGCAAGAATTATTGACCAAATGGAAGAATCTAAAATAATTAGTCCAGCAAACCATGCTGGTAAGAGAGAAATACTTCCCTTTTAATGCTCAGAAAAATAAGTCTTTTAGTTATTTTTTTTGCAATATCCATCTCAGCTAAAGCAGAGAGCAACAAAGAGATTATTCAGAAAATCACAAATAAGTTTGATGGTATAAATAATATCCAATTTGATTTTATTCAAACTAACAATGAGCTTATTGAAAAAGGTTCTTGTTTTCTCTCCTATGCCAAAAAATTAGTTTGCAGATATTTAGGTGATGAACAAAAAGAAATTATTATAAAAAATAATACGCTAATAGTTATAAAAAAAAAATATCAAAAAATTTATTACTACCGTATGGCTAGCTCTGTTTTTGCAACCATATTAGACAAAAAAAAAATTATTAAACAAATAAATCAGATTCGAAAGATCACAATAAAAGATAATAATTTTGTGATTGAATTTAAAAGTAATGAAAACGCTGGCTCTGTTCGATTGTTTATAAATAAAGACACTTTCAATATAGCTGGATGGGAAGCAGCTGGCTACGATCAGCAACCAACCTCCTTTATAATAAAAAATAGCCAGACCAATGTTAATACTAAAGAGAAATTTGAGGTTCCCAATTTTAATCTAGACGGGAACTGAGACTGCTTCCTTTTTAAAAATATTCATCCCTCTTGCAATGTAATTTCTCAAAGCGTTAGGATGATCTAAAGTACACGTATGTACCCAGACTCTTTTGGGACTATGTTTCCATGCTGTTTCTAAAGCATGGCTTAATAGAAAACCCCCTATTTTTTTTCCATAGTAATTTTTAAAAATTCCAAAGTAAGTAATTTCTACTTCTTTGGTATCTTCATGGTTAAGATATTCATAGTAACCAACGGGTTCTTCTCCGACATATGCTGTGTAAAATTTTAATTTTTTACTATCTAAATAGTTTTTCCACTCTTCTAGGCTCCAACCTAATCTATCTTTCCAATGAAAATCTTCTCCTATTTTTTGGTATAAAAACTTACAAAACTGGGGATCTTCTTTTCCTTGTTCTAAAATTTTTAAATTAAAAATTCCACAGACGGCTGGATTAAAATCTTTTTTATTCTTCATTTCTAAAAAATATCTTTGAACTCTTTGAATCATGGTTACTTTTTAGAAACCATTCTTCCAAGCGGTTCACCGCCTATAATGTGAAAGTGTAAGTGAGGAACTTCTTGTCCTCCATCTGGTCCATTGTTCCCTATGTATCTGTAACCTTTCCCTGCAGAATAAGATGACAGGCCAACTATTTTTGTAACTTCTCCCAAAGCTCTTGTAAAAGCTACAATCTCATCGTTCTTAGCATTTTGAGAAAAATCATCCATATTAACATAAGCACCTTTTGGAATGACTAACACATGAATCTTGGCCTGAGGATTAATATCCTTAAATGCTAACACGTGGTCGTTTTCATAAATTTTATCACAAGGAATTTCTCTTCTTAATATTTTTGCAAAAATATTGTTCGTATCATAACTCATAATTTAACGACTTGCTTTTTCATCTAACCCGGACTGTTGTTGTCTTTTTTTTAGTTCGTCCATGACATCTTCGATTTTTATATCGTTACATTCTAGAAGTACCAATAAATGATAGATTAAATCTGCAGCTTCATGCGTTTGATTTTTATTGAGTTGAATCGCTTCCAGCAATTCTTGAAGTTCTTCTTCTGTTTTTTCTTTGCTTAGAGTCTTGTTGTTAAGTAGTTGGTTCGTATAAGACTTGTCTTTAGTTGCATTTTTTCTAGAACGAATAATTTCTATTAATTCTTCTAAAGTTTTAAACATATTTATATTCTTACAGGAACATTCTCTGAGTTTAAATATTCTTTTACTTGAGAGATGGAAAATTCTCCAAAATGAAAAATGGATGCAGCCAGAACAGCACTTGCTCCTCCTTTAACGATTCCGTCCTTGATGTGCTCTAAAGTTCCAACCCCTCCTGAGGCAACTACTGGTATTTTTAAGTTGTTTGTCATGCTCTTTGTTAGCTGCAAGTCGTATCCTGACTTTGTTCCATCTTTATCCATAGAGGTAAGTAAAATTTCACCTGCGCCATTATTTTCCGCCAATAAGGCAAATTCTAAGGCATCCAGTTCTGTTGATTCTCTTCCACCATGAGTAAAGACACCCCATTTATTGGATGCTACATGTTTAGCATCGATAGCAACCACTATACATTGAGAGCCAAATTGTAGAGCTGCTTCTTTAATAAGATTTGGATTTTTAATTGCAGCTGTATTGATAGAAACTTTATCAGCCCCTGCCATCAAAAGATTTCGTATATCTTGAATTGATCTTACTCCGCCTCCGACCGTTAAAGGAACAAAACATTGCTCTGCTGTTTTTTGAACTGTGTCTAATAAAATATCTCTATTCTCATTAGAAGCAGTAATGTCTAAAAAACAAATCTCATCTGCTCCGCCGTCGCTATAAATTTTTGCTTGCTCTACCGGGTTACCAGCATCCACTAAATTAACAAAATTAATACCTTTTACTACTCTTCCATTTTTTACATCGAGACAGGGAATAATTCTTTTTTTTAACATCTACTTAACTTTAACCAATTCTTCTAAATTAATAGAGCCGTCGTAAATAGCCTTGCCAATTATAACTCCACTAATCTTTTGGGTTTTTTGTATATCAATCACATCCTCTATTTTTGCAACACCTCCTGAAGCAATTACTGGAACTTTGCTTATAGTCGCTAGATTTAATGTTTCCTCAAGATTTACGCCTTCTTTTGTTCCATCTTTATCAATATCAGTAAAGATAATACTTTTAATTGGACATTCCTTAATCTGATCTACAAAATCAAAGGCTAACAATTGCGTTTGATCTGTCCATCCTTTTAAAGCTAAAAATCCCTTTCTAACATCTATGCCTACTGAAATTTGATCGGGGTATTTTGTAGAAACCTCTTTTAATAAATTGATATTTTCTACTGCAGCAGTACCCATAACAACATTTTCAACACCTAACCTTAAAACCTCTTCAATGTTTTCTAAAGTTCTTAATCCACCCCCTACTTGAATTTTTAAAGAGGTGTTCTCCGCAATTTCTTTTATAGAATTTAAGTTTGTGTTGTTGGAGCTTAATGTTCTATCCAGATCTACAATGTGTAAATTCTGAAAACCTAGTTTTTCAAATTGTTGTGCTTGGTCTAATGGAGAATCATTAAAAATTTCTTCCTTGGAAAAGTCTCCCTTATAAAGCCTTACACACTTCTGATTTTTAAGATCGATGGCTGGATAAATAATCATAATATTACCAACTTATAAAATTTTCTAATATTTGGATCCCATTTTTTTGGCTTTTTTCTGGATGAAACTGAGTTCCAAAAATATTATCCTTAAAAATAGCTACTGTTATCTCGTCCTGATAAAATGTAGATGCTGCAACATTAATTTGATCTTGTGCAATAAATTCATAACTATGAACAAAATAAAAATGCATGTCCTCACTTAAATTTTGAAACAAAGGGTTAGTCTCTTTTAAAACAATCTCATTCCATCCCATATGGGGGAGCTTTAATTCTGGATTAATAATTTTGATTTTTTTGACCTCTCCTTGTATCCATCCTAAACCTTTAGAGCCTCCATCTTCTTCTCCAAAGTCTGCAAATAATTGCATGCCCACGCAAATACCAAAGATATTTTTTTTCTTATTTAACACAAAGTCATTGAGCTCATCTACAACTCCAGGAATGCCTCGTAAATGTTGTGCACATTGCTTAAACGAACCTTGTCCCGGTAAAATAATTTTGTCTGCCTCTTTAATCTTTTTAGGATCATGAATAACCTGAACGGAAACATTTTTTTGTAAATTATTAGCGGCTGATTCTACAGCTTTTGAAACTGACTTGATGTTGCCAGACCCATAATCAAAGATGGATATGATCATTTAAAAATTAAATTGTGCCCTTGGTGGAAGGGATAGAATTTTTTTGTCGAGGATCTATCTCTAAGGCACTTCGCAAAGCTTTTGCCAAACCTTTGTAGCATGACTCGACAATATGATGACTGTTGTCTCCGTAAATATTTTCAATATGTAAGGTAATACCTGCTGCTTGTGCAAATCCTTGAAACCATTCTTTAAATAACTCCGTGTCCATTTCTCCAAGTTTTTCGACTTTTAGTTTTACATTCCAAACTAAATATGGACGACCTGAAATATCCAAAGCTACTCTGCTCAATGTTTCATCCATTGGAATAAGGGCATGGGAATATCGCTTAATTCCTTTTTTTTCACCCAAGGCTTTTAATAAAGCTTCTCCAATTGCAATCCCTGTATCTTCAGTTGTATGATGTAAATCAATGTGCAAATCTCCTTTAGCTTTAACCTTTAGATCGATCAAAGAATGTTTTGAAACTTGTTCTAACATGTGGTCTAGAAAACCAATTCCAGTTTGGATATCGTACTTCCCCGTACCATCAATATTTATATCAACGCTAATACTAGTTTCTTTTGTTTTTCTTTCTACGTTTGCTGTTCTCATAATGAAGTATGCTTATTTAATATAATAAATACTATAAAATTTATACCTTGAAGATATGGAATTCGTCACCACATATATCTAATAATTAAATAAAGCAAAAATATGGACAATAATAGCTGGCACGGAACTACCATTGCACTGGTTAGAAAAGATGGAGACGTGGTAATTGCAGGAGATGGACAGGTGAGCATTGGCAATACTGTTATGAAAAGTACTGCTAAAAAAGTTAGAAAAATTGAAAAAAGAAATATTATTGCAGGATTTGCAGGATCTACTGCCGACGCATTTACCTTGTTTGAAAGGTTAGAATCTAAACTAGAGAAACATGGAGGGCAGCTAACGCGAGCTGCTGTGGAATTAGCGAAGGACTGGAGATCAGACAAATATTTGAGAAGATTAGAAGCGCTAATGCTAGTCGCCGATAAAGATAAGAGTTTTGTAATTACTGGGCAGGGTGACGTTCTAGAGCCAGAATACGGAGTGGTAGCCATTGGATCGGGCGGAAATTATGCACTTGCTGCTGCTAGAGCTATGATAGATGACAAGACCAAAACTGCAGAAGAAATTGCTAAACGATCTATAGAAATAGCTTCGGATATTTGTGTATTCACAAATAACAATATTACTATCGAAAAATTATAAATGGAAAACGAACAAAAAATAGTTTCTTTTTCACCAAGAGAAATTGTGTCTGAGTTAGATCGCTATGTAATTGGACAGGCGGACGCGAAAAAAGCAGTAGCAATAGCTCTTCGAAATAGATGGCGGCGGCAGGAGTTGCCAGACAATTTAAAAGAAGAAGTTCTTCCAAAAAATATATTAATGGTTGGTCCAACAGGTGTTGGTAAAACAGAAATATCCAGAAGACTTTCTAAACTATCGGAAGCTCCATTTATAAAAGTTGAAGCAACTAAATTTACTGAAGTTGGTTATGTTGGTAAGGATGTTGAGCAAATTATACGAGACTTAATAGAAATTTCCATTGCTCTTGTTAAAGAGAAAAAAAGAAAAGAAGTAGAGGCAAAATCCCAGCTATCATCTGAGGAAAGAGTTTTGGATACGCTAGTTGGAAAAAGTGCAACGCCCGCTACAAGAGAAAGTTTTAGAAAAAGACTAAGAGCAGGAGACTTGGATGACACTGTTATAGAAATTGCTGTTCAGGACAACCCATCTACACCCTCATTTGAAATTCCAGGAATGCAAGGTGGTGTCGGTATGGTTAATATTGGAGATATTTTTGGCAAAGGGTCTGCTGGAAAAAAGAAAAAGAAAAAAATGTCTGTTAAAGAATCTTATGAATACATTATTCAGGAAGAATCAGATAAATTAATAGATCAAGATCAGATTATAAAAGAAGCAAAATTTTCTGTTGAAAATAATGGTATCGTTTTTCTTGATGAAATTGACAAGGTTTCGGCTAGGAGCGAACGCTCTGGGACAGATGTCTCTAGGGAAGGTGTTCAGCGTGATTTATTGCCACTTATTGAGGGTACTACGGTTAACACTAAGCACGGACCCATTAAAACTGACCATATTCTATTTATAGCGTCTGGTGCATTCCAATTAGCAAAACCATCGGATTTATTACCAGAGCTTCAGGGAAGATTGCCTATCCGAGTAGAGCTACAACCACTTACAAAACAAGATTTTGTTAGAATACTTAAAGAGCCAGATAACAGTTTAATCAAACAGTATGTCGCTTTAATGAAAACAGAAAATGTAGAGCTACAATTTACTGATGATGGGATCGAGGAGCTTGCAGAAATATCTAGTCAAATTAATTCTACTATTGAGAATATTGGTGCTCGAAGATTACATACTATTTTGGAAAAGGTGTTAGAAGAAATTAGTTTTTCAGCTCCTGACAAGAGTGGGGAAAAGATTGTAGTAGATAAATCTTTTGTACAAAAAAATCTTGGTGATATTATCAAAGACAAAGACTTATCTAAGTTTATTCTTTAAAAGCTATCAACTAAGCTATATTTTTTTTAGTGTAACTATCATCGACCCCTCACCTCCAAGACTAATGGGACTCGTTTCGATAGAAATAATGTTTTGAGAATAATTTTTATTTATATAATCTGGCACAGCATATCTTAAAAGGCTTAAATCTTTAGATGCATAAGGATCATTTTCTTTATTAGAATGAATACCCTTGCCGGTAATGATTAGGGCTTTTTTAACGTTGTTTTCTTTTGCAAAAATAAATAACTGATCAATTTTGCGAAAAGATTCTTCAATAGTATACCCATGCAAATCTATTCGAAGATCATACGTTTTGCTATTTTCAAAGTTTCGTTCAGGAGATAACTTTATGTCTTTATCTTCTACTGACCTTGTTTCTTTAATAAAATTATTCCAAGTCTCTAAGTCTTCTTTAGATATTTTAGTGCTTAGTTTCTTTTTCACTATTTTCTGTTTCAGCAGATAGTTCTGTTAAGTACCAAGTAGGATCTGAATCTTTTAGATCTCTTTCAAAACTCCAAACATCTGTTGTGGTTTTGGTCTTCTCCGCATCACCTTCAACCACTTCGCCTTTTTCATTTTTAAGACAGTTAATTATTTGACTTATAAAACGTGCGGTAACTTTATATTTTGTGTCTACGTTACCAACCTTATCAATAGACATTTTTTCAATTCCAATAAATGTTAAGCTAGAAGTTAATTTTTTTTCATTCCTGTCATCTATAATTTTCTCAAAATCCAGATATAATTTTTTTGTAAGAAGTGGTTTTAGACTTTGCTTATCTCCTTTAGCAAAGGCATTAATGATCATTTCGTAAGCATATTCTGCTCCTTTTTTAAAAGAGGCTTCGTCAAAAACAGGTTTATTAGATTCCGTTCTAACTTCTTTTACAAAAGAAAAATCATCTCGCGATTTGTTTGCAAAATTTGGTTTGATGGGAGAATTATCTGCTCCTTTTCCAAGGACATTTCGTAAACGCAAAAAGATGAAACCAGCAATCATAGCCAGCAAAATTATGTCTATAAAACCAAAGTTTTCGCTCATATTTGAATATTTAATATTAATGCTTATATATAAATCATCAATATGCAAATAGCACTACTAATTTTAATATTATTACCACTCACCGAGATCTATCTAATGATCAAAGTTGGTTCTGCGGTTGGAGCTTTCAATACAATTTCTATAACAATTTTAACTGCTATTCTGGGAATGTATTTTGCAAAGCTTCAGGGTATTGCAACTTTACGTTCTGCCTTGGAAAACCTAAGAGTGAATAAAAAACCTATTGCAGATATACTCAGTGGATTCTGCCTGCTTATAGCTGCGTTGTTTTTAATATTTCCTGGTTTTTTAACTGATACAATTGGGTTTTTACTATTGATACCATTTACAAGAAATTTCATTTTAAAAAATTTCTTTAATAAACCTCAGGACGTAGAAGATAATATTATAGAAATTAAACCAGAGGAAATAGACGAGCATGACAAATTTAAATAAAGATTATGAGATAGTTGCCAAATATATCAAGGATATTTCTTTTGAAATTCCTGATCCAGATTGCTTTATTGATGCAGCTCAAAACTTAGGGACTTATGCTACTAAGTTAGATCTAAGCAGCAAACCTTTTAAAAACAATCTCATTGAACTTAACTGCAAATTTACTTTAGAAGCTCCAGAATCTACGAAGAAGAAAATTCATACTGAGGTTTGTTTGGCTATTGTCTTTAAAATAATAAACACAAAACTAACTACCGATGAGGTAAAAAAATTAATTTTAGTAAAACTACCAACTGAAAATTTTTCTTTTATGAAAGAAATGGTCACCACTATTTTTCAAAAATCGGGATTTAAAGAATTCTCTTTTACTAAAGAAGTGAATTTTGAAGAATTGTATAACCAGCAGTTTCCTAGTTAAGCATAGAAGACTTGGGGACGTGAACTTTTAAAAATTCTCTATGTAGATTTCTTTCTTCCTCTGTGATTGGAACAATAATTTTTTTTCTATTTGTGTTTATTGTTTTAGAACTATCTAAGTCATTAATATCAGCCTGTGATGGTTGCAAATCTAACAAGGGTTCTTTCTTTTCAAGTAACTCGATGTACACTTCCGTAAGTAAATTGCAGTCTACTAGCGCAGAGTGTTTTTCTCGTTCTGAGGTATTTACTTTAAACCTTTTGCACAAAGCATCTAGACTAGCCTGAGATCCTGGAAATTTTTGTCTAGCTAGAAACAGCGTATCTACTACACGATCTTTAGACAAAGGGTCTAGATCTAATTCTTGAAGTTCTTTATTTAAAAAAGCCAAGTCAAAGTCAGCATTATGAATAACTAATTTGGAATCTTTTATAAAGTTTAAGAATTCCTTCGCTATGTCTTTAAAGACTGGTTTGTCTCGTAAAAAATCTCTTGAAATTCCGTGAGTCTGATACGCGCCATCTGAAATGTCCATGTTGGGATTAATGAAAACGTGGAATTTATTCTTTGTTGGAATTTGATTTTCGAGCTCGATACAAGCAATTTCAATAATTTTATCAGTATTAAAAGAAAGGCCCGTGGTTTCAGTATCTAAAATAATTTCTAACATTTAAATAATAATACTATCAATAAGCTCTTTGGCTCTCAATCTCATTTTTTTAGGGTTAAAATTATTGTTGATAATAATATCGGATAAAAATTTTTTCTTTTTCGGTGTAATTTGCAATTCTTTTAACAACTTAATTATTTTTGGGTTATGGCCAGGTCTTTGTTTTATAAATTTTTGTAATATGTTTTTCTTTGCATCAATATAAATAATGACATCTTCGGGTTTATTTAGTTTACTTTCTAATAGCAGCGGCACATCTAAAATAACGAATTTTTGTTTATTGTTTTTTTTTAAAAAAGAATTCATTTTTTTTCTCACTTCTGGGTGCACAATCTTAATGATTTTTTTTAAGTTATTTTTATTAAAACAAATAGAATCATAAAGTTCTGATTTTTTTACAGGAAAGCTTTTAATAAAAAGAGGTAAGTTTTTTTTTAATTTAGCAAATGTAGGCCTGTGTCGCTTGTAAATTTTGTTTACTTCGATATCCGCATTAAATATTAAGTTTTTTTTAGGAGAAAACAATTTAGATATATATGTTTTTCCTGATCCAATCTCTCCAACTACACATATTTTAATCATATAGCTTCTTTGCTAAAATATTTGTTAAATCCACATCTATAACTGGTTTAATTTGATTCCAAATTTCAAAAGCTAGCTGTGCCTGGTATAAAAACATCTTCAGTCCATTTACTGTATGACATCCATGTTTTTTTGCTTTTTGTAAAAGTCTGGTTTCACTTGGATTGTAAATAACATCATAAAAAATAGTTTTTTTATCTATGCTAGAAAAATTCAAATCTATCATGTGATCATTGTTTAATCCGAGACTAGTAGCATTGATAATAATATCAACATTGAGTTGTTGCTTGCTCAAATCTTCCCACGCTATTTTGGTTAATAGAGGACCAAACTTTTCTTGTAAATTAACTATTTTTTCCACCGTTCTATTAGCAATAAAAATCTGTTCTACTCCTGATGTTTTTAGAGCGTAAACAATAGACGGAGCAACTCCTCCAGCCCCTATTAGTAATGCAGATTTGATAGATTCTTTGGAAATATTGTCCATTAAAGATTTTTGAAAACCTCCAACGTCCGTGTTGTCACCTATTACCTTATTATTTTTTTTATAAATTGTATTCACAGACAGTGTGCTTTGAGCAACTGTGGAAAGCTCATCCAGCAAAGGAATAATTTTTTGTTTGAACGGTACCGTCACATTAATGCCTGCCACGTGATCGTTTTTAATATCCTTAATTATATTCTTTAAATCTTTTTCCTCTAATAATTTTTTTTCATAGGTAGCTTTAACATTGTTTTTTTTAAACCAATGCTGGTGAACAGTGGGGGATAAAGAATGCTCTATAGGATTACCAATAACAAAAAATTTTTTCATTATGCCCGTTGGTTAAAATAGTTAGTTACAGCAACAATGGGCATCCCCATAATTGCATTCATGTCTCCATCAATTTTTTCAAACAATTTTTTCCCTTTTCCTTCTATTTGATAAACCCCATATTTTTGCATAAGCTCTATACCTACATCCTCTAAATAAAGCTCTAGATCTTTGGGTGAAATGGTTTTCATTTTTAATGTTGAGGTTTCATGATGATTCCAGATCATGCTTCCATTTTTAGACACACAAACAGCACTGTGCAGTAAGTGCGTTTGGCCCTGCAATTTAGTCATAATGAATCTGGCTTCTTCTAAATTGTTGGGTTTGTTAATTTGATCATTATTAAAATCTAATACCTGATCTGCTCCCAAAACGAAAAGGTCAGAAAATCTTGAACTAACCCTGTTCGCTTTGTGCTCCGCTAGGCTTTTGGCAATGGAAATACTAGTTGCACCCTCAGCTTTCATGGAATCTTTAATAATATCCTCATCTACACTGGACACTTCTACACGAACATCAAAGCCTTCTTTTTCCAAAACCTTTTTCCTAATTTCACTTTTAGAAGCCAAGATAATATTTTTAATCATGAATTTTGTCTAATCTCAAAAATTTTTACAATCGCAGCAGAAGTTTCTTCCACTGATTTTCTTGTAACATCAATCGTAGGTATTTTTTTAAAGGAAAACATTTTTTTAGATCTTGCAACCTCTTCCTTGATAAATTCTATATTTGCATATCCATGATCTTCCTGTTTATCATTTAAAATATTCATTCTTGTTTTCCGAATATCTACCAACCTCTCCGGGTCAATATAAAGCCCTATTAGTAAAGCCTTTGATTGAAAAACAGAATCTGGAACTTCCTGATGATTAACCAATGGAATGTTTCCTGTTTTGAATCCTTTCTCTGCAAGATAAATTGATGTTGGTGTTTTGCTGGTTCTGCTGACACCTATTAAAATTATATCAGCATCAACAATACTTTCTATTTGTTGTCCATCATCATGGGCAAGGGTGTACTGAATGGCTTCTATTTTTTTGTAATATTCTTTATTCAGTTCGTGCTGGCCACTTGGCATTCTGGTGGCTTTTTCATTAAGCAAGGTTTCAAATTTAGGAATGAGATGATCTAGAACGCCAAAGCAAGGTATGTTCAAAGTTTTGCTTTCATTTATAATAAAATTAGAGGTTGAGGGCTCAACCAAAGTATAAATAATAATAGGATTTTTTACTTGTTTGCACTTATTTATTAGCTGGGCTGTCTGGGCGCTTGTTCTGATAAAAGAAAAGTGGTGAAGGGAGTATTTTATATTTCTAAACTGGGCCTTTATAGCCAAAAAAATACGGTCTAGGGTTTCTCCCGTGGAGTCAGAAACTAAAAAAAAATTATATTCCTTGTTCATAAGCTTGTTAATAATAATATATAACCCGGATTAATACACTCTTCTTGTGTGGCCGGTTTATTAATCCTTTTTTTGATAGTCGGTTATTGAAAAAGTGTTAGATTTTGTGAGTTTTTTATTACAAGTTAGTTATGTTTATAAAGTACAAATTCTGAACGATTAAAAGGTTAAAATTTGTAAAACTTATGTATAAAATGTTAATTAAAACTTAACCACAAAACTAACAGCGCCTACCAATACCAATACTTATAATTAACTATTATATATATGAGTGAACTATTTAAAAAATCACTGAATAAAGAGAATCCTCTTTGGTTAATGAGACAAGCAGGTCGTTATTTGCCCGAATATCAAAAAGTAAGAGAAAAACAAAAAAACTTCATTGATTTCTGTTTAGATGTAAACGCTGCAACAAAAGTTACATTACAACCCATTCAAAGATATGATTTGGATGCTGCAATAATATTTTCGGACATTTTGGTAATACCTTATGCGCTAGGGCAGCAAGTAGATTTTAAGAAAAACGAAGGACCTATTTTAGGAGATTTTAATTTAAGCACATTTAAAAAAACACAAAAAAAAGAATTTATTAAGAAATTAAAAAATGTTTATTTGGCAATAAAAAAAACCAGAAAGTTATTAAATAAAAAAAAATCTTTGATAGGATTTGCAGGGTCTCCATGGACTATTTTGGTCTATGTCTTGAATAAAAAATCTCCAAAAAAAAGCCAAGTCTATAAAGAAATTTTAAAAAACACAAAACAAACCAAAGAATTACTAAAAATAATAGAAAAATTTATATACATCCATATTGAACAGCAAATAAAAGCAGGGGCAGACACCATTCAATTATTTGACAGCTGGGCCGGCCTATTAGAAAAAAAACACTACGATTTTTTTTGTTTTCTACCAACAAAAAGGATTATTAAAAAAATAAAAAAAAAATATCCGCGCATTCCTATTATCTGCTTCCCGAAAGGCATAGGTAAAAAAGTAGTTGAGTTTTGTAATGTCGTTAAGCCAGATGGTTTAAGCATAGATAGTAAAATAAATGTAAATCTAATACTAAAAAAAATCGGCAAGAAAATTACCATTCAAGGAGGAATGGACCCTAGGTATTTAAACTCAAAAAAAAAACTAATGGAAAAAAAAATACATTTTTATTTAAATAAATTTAAAAACAGAAATTATATTTTTAACTTAGGTCACGGGGTGCCAAAAGAAACAAGCCCCAGTACTGTTCATAAGCTGGTTAAAGTAGTAAGATCTTTTTCATGAACGCTAATTTAAAAAAAATTAATCACCCCGAAGTAAAGTATGGCAAAACCGGTGTTTTAATTGTTAATTTGGGCACCCCAGATAGTACTTCTTGGTGGGATATTAGAAAATATTTAAGAGAATTTTTATCTGACAGAAGAGTAATTGAAACAAACCCAATCTTATGGTGGGTTATTTTAAATTTTATTATCCTTAACCTAAGGCCCCACAAGACAGCCAGGGCATATAAAAAAATTTGGATGAAAGAAACCAACGAATCTCCTCTAAGATTCTACACTAGGAGCCAATCAGAAAAGCTTATTCAAAAATTTTCTTCTAACCAAAATATTCACGTCAATTATGCCATGAGATATGGCAACCCAAGCATACGTTCCAAAATGAAATTAATGAAGGAGCAAGGATGCGAAAAATTAATCATTTTACCCCTGTATCCACAGTATGCCGCAGCAACAACAGCAACAGTATGCGATGAGGTTTATAGAAATCTAATGACAATGAGATGGCAACCAAGCCTACAAATTATTCCACACTATGAATCGGAGCCGCTGTATATTGGAGCCCTAGCCAATAGCATTGAGAATCACTTAAAAACAATTGATTGGATTCCAGATGTAATTTTGTCTTCTTATCATGGAATACCGCAAAAATATTTTGACAAAGGCGATCCGTATCAATGTTATTGTCACAAAACAAACAGACTTCTAATCGAAAAGTTTGGCACCAAAATTCCTATAGAACTTTCTTTTCAATCTAGATTTGGACCGGCGTCATGGTTACGACCCTACACAGACAAAACATTAGAAAGATTGGCAAAAGAAGGAAATAAAAATATTTTAATTATTTGCCCTGGCTTTTCCTCTGATTGTGTCGAAACATTAGAAGAAATAGAAATGGAAGGGCAAGAGACATTCAGAGAGCACGGAGGAGAAAATTTTTCTATGGTGCCTTGTTTAAATGATAGCAATGATCATATAAATCTTTTAGAATATCTTATTAAGAAACATATAGTTTAGTTATGGATATTTACCTTTTATTAAAATCTTTGCACATCATTTCCATTATTGCTTGGATGGCAGGACTTTTATATTTACCAAGAATTTTTGTATATCATTGTCAAACCCTTTTTGGTTCCGAAGCACATGAAAAGTTTGTCCAAATGGAATATAGATTATTAAAGTTTATTATGAACCCTGCCATGATTGTTTCCTGGATCTTGGGAATTGGATTGTTGGGAATGTTGGGACATGAGGCGGCTATGCAGTTTTGGGTTCAATTAAAAATAGGCTTGGTAATTGCAATGTCAGGTTTTCATGGATTTTTAGGCGTATGTAGAAAAAAGTTTATCAATAATCAAAACGTTAAGACTGAAAATTTTTATCGATTAATTAATGAAATTCCTACTGTTTTAATGGTTATTATTATTTTTTTAGTTATCTTTAAACCACTGTAGACTTGCAAAAAACTTAGTATCCGCTATAAAATAATTTCAAAAGCAAAAAAACCCTCCTAATACAAATGAACCTTCAAGAACTCAAAGATAAAACGCCGGCCGATTTAATTTTAGAAGCAGAAAAACTAGACATTGAAAACCCCAGTACAATGCGAAAACAAGAAATTTTGTTTGCAATTCTAAAAAAACTTGCAGAAAAAAATGAACAGATTACAGCCAGCGGGGTTTTGGAAACTTTGCAAGATGGTTTTGGTTTTCTTAGAGCAATGGAGTCCAATTATCTACCTGGACCAGATGATATTTATGTTAGTCCGAGTCAGATTAAAAGATTTGGTTTGAGAAAAGGAGATACGGTAGAAGGGGAAATTAGAGCACCCAAAGAACAAGAGCGATATTTTGCATTACTTCAAGTTAACAAGATTAACTTTGAAGATCCTGAAAAAACTAGAAATAAAATTAATTTTGACAATCTAACTCCACTGTATCCTCAGGATAAATTAAAATTAGAAATCGAAACTACTAAAATTGAAAAAAAAGCCGATGTCACAACTAGACTAATAGATTTAATTGCACCCATAGGAAAAGGACAAAGATCACTAATTGTTTCGCCTCCCAGAACCGGAAAAACAGTGGTGTTACAAAACATTGCTCACTCTATTACAACCAATCACCCAGAGGTTTACTTAATTGTTTTGTTGATTGACGAAAGACCAGAGGAAGTAACTGATATGCAGCGATCTGTAAAAGGAGAAGTCGTAAGCTCTACTTTTGACGAACCAGCAATGAGACACGTTCAAGTAGCTGAGATGGTAATTGAAAAAGCAAAAAGACTTGCAGAGCATAAAAAAGATGTGGTCATTTTATTAGACTCTATAACAAGATTAGGAAGAGCCTATAATGCTGTGGTCCCAAGTTCCGGTAAAGTGTTAACCGGGGGTGTGGATGCAAACGCATTACAAAGACCAAAAAGATTTTTTGGTGCTGCAAGAAACATAGAAGAAGGTGGATCGTTAACTATTATTTCAACAGCACTAATAGAAACAGGATCGAGAATGGATGAAGTTATTTTTGAAGAATTCAAAGGTACGGGTAATTCAGAAGTAATTATGGATAGAAAAGTTGCTGATAAAAGAATTTATCCTGCAATAGATATTACCAAGTCTGGAACAAGAAAAGAAGAGCTGCTTTTATCTAAAGAAGAACTTTCTAAAATGAATGTACTAAGAAGAATTATCAACCCGATGGGTACCATGGATGCAGTTGAATTTATGATTGGAAAACTAAGAGAGACAAAAAATAACGCTGAATTTTTTGACTCTATGAATAAGTCTTAAAATTCAATTTAATCTTTTAATTTTCTTGCTTCGTCTGGAAGCATAATGGGAATGCCTTCTTTTATTGGATAGGCCAGGCCCGAACGTTTAGCAATGAGTTCTTGACTATCCTTATCATAAATTAATTTTTCTTTAGACAAAGGACAAACAAGCATCGAAGTTAAATCGGTCTTTAAATCCATTAGTGAATTTTTTTGTGCGAGTCAGTTGTGTTACCCAAAATATAAAAATTAATAATTTGATTTAAAATGTTGTTCCTTTCCTGAAGAGAGCTTGTTTCTAAAAGACGTTGTTTTTCTCCAGAAGCAAAGGGGCAAATCATAGCTAACGAATTAATTAATTGGCTTGGCTCTACTTTTTCTATCACACTCCAATCAGTCGAAAGCTGAAACATTTTAAAAAACTTTTTTGTTTTATCAATTAACTCTAGCAAAGATTTATCATCTATTTCTTTTTTAATCTTTTCATCTAAGTCACCTGAGAACTCTGAGTAAGACACTTTAAAAGTCCGGTACATTTTTTTAGTTTCCATTTCTTTAATAACTTTAAATCTAACAACACCTTCCAAGTTAACCAGGTAAGTTCCTTGTGAAGTTTTGTTGTGTTTGCTAATCATTCCTACACACCCAACATTAAATAAATCTGGTTTTTCTGATTGTAGGTTTTGTAAATTAGGTTGGGCCATCCCGATAAATTTATTTTTATCAAGTGCATCTTCAATCATTTGTTTATATCTTGGCTCAAATATATTTAGAGGCATAACAGTATTAGGAAAAAAAATTGCATTGGACAAAGGAAATATAGGAATTTCCTCTGGAATATTTTTTAAATTAATTTTATTTTTATTCATTTGATAATTATATTGAAAATATACATTATAAATAATACTTTAAACAAAAAAATTATAAGCGGGTCTAGCTCATTGGTAGAGCGAATCGTTGCCAACGATTAGGCAGAGGGTTCGATTCCCTTGACCCGCTCCAAAAAACTATGTTTGAAGGTTTCCAAAAACAAGACATAATGGTGCCTGACCAGGGTTATGGAGAGGCTACAATCCGTTTACGAAGAGGGGGAGACGGACCACCTCTTTTATTGTTACATGGAAATCCCATGTCGCACATTACTTGGAACAAAATAGTTTCAGAGCTGAAAAAACATTTTCATATAGTTGCAGCAGACCTTAGAGGCTATGGAGACAGCATTGGACCGGAGGATGGTGGAACTAATCATATCAACTACTCGTTTAGAGCAATGGCTATGGACCAAATATATGTAATGGAACAATGCGGTTTTAAATCTTTTCAAGTTGCAGGTCATGATCGTGGAGCAAGAACCACACATAGAATGTGTCTCGATTATAAAGATAAAATTACTAAAGCAGCTATTCTAGATATTATGCCCAATAGGCACATTTGGACCGTTCAAAAAAAAGATTGGGCCAAGAGCAAGTGGCACTGGCTTTTAATGATGCAACCTTATGACCTTCCGGAGCGCATGCTTTCTTCTGTTCCAGCAGAATTTTATCTAGAAAAAAAAATGTCCAAAAGAGGTGGAGGATTAGATTTTTGTAAAGATACTTTTCAAGAGTATGTAAGGTGTTTTAATTCTAAAACGATTAGAGCTTCCTGCGAAGATTATAGAGCGTCACCTTCTTGCGATCTTGATATGGATAACAAAGATTATGATAGCCAAAGTAAAATTGATTGTCCCACTTTAGTTTTGTGGGGAGGAAAAGGTGACACAGGAATTGTTTGGGGAGACGTAATAAACGTGTGGCAAAACTACTGTAGTAAAGAAGTTGTCGGAGCTGCAGTTGACTGCGGTCATTACATCCAAGAAGAAAAGCCCGAAGATACTATTAATCATTTCCTAAATTTTTTTAATAAATAAAGATGAGCAACCTTCACAAAAAAAAGTGCATCGCTTGCAGCGGAGATACTCCTGCACTTTCTGAGACAGAAATTATAACTTTTAATAAACAAATTAATAATTGGAATTCCATAAAAAACCAGGACGGTATTTTTATGTTAAGTAAATATTTTAAATTTAAAAATTTTGAAGAAAGTTTGGCTTTTATTAACAAGACCTCTACTATTGCAGAGAATGAGGGGCATCATCCTGACATTTCATTTGGTTGGGGTTATGCAAACATCACTATTTTTACTCATGCCGTTCAAGGTTTAACAGAAAGTGATTTTATATTAGCCGCAAAAATTGACCAAATTAGTGCTTAAAATTCCTAGTGCCTGTAAACACCATAGATATTCCAGCTTTATCAGCCGCATCAATTACTTCTTGATCACGAATTGATCCGCCTGGTTGGATAATTGACTTTACTCCTAGCTCGATGAGATTTTCTAGACCATCCGCAAAAGGAAAAAAAGCATCTGAAGCTGCTCCACAATTTTCTAATTTACCTGAAAAGAATTTACTTGCATGCGAACATGCAATTTCGCTAGAGCCAACTCTGCTAGTTTGACCTGCGCCAATCCCTAAAGTTTTATTGTCCTTGGTAATAACAATGGCATTAGACTTAACATGCTTACAAACTTGGTTAGCAAATAATAAGTTTTCAATTTCTTCATTATTGGGTTCTTTTCTAGTTACGATTTTTAAGTCAGCTCTGGTTAGTTGTTTAATATTTTCATCCTGTGCTAGAAAAGTTTTTTGTAGGAAGGTTAAATGCTGAATTTTATTTTTTTCGGGGTAGTTATATTTTAAAACGCGCAAATTTTTCTTTTGCGCCAAAACTGTTAAAGCTTCATTGGTGATAAGAGGCGTTAAAATTACTTCATAAAATGTCTTAACCAGTTCTTCGGCTATTTTTTTTGTAATTTTATAATTAAAAGCAACAACCCCTCCAAAAGCACTGATCGGATCACCGCTAAGGGCTTTTAAATAGGCAAGTTTGCCATCAGGGTCTATTGCACAGCCGCAGGGATTATTATGCTTAATAATAGCGCAAATTTGATCTTGTGGTCTGAAGTCAGTCACTAAACTATAGGCACTGTAGCTATCCAAATAATTATTATGGCTTAACGCTTTTCCCTGAAGTTGTGTTAGGTTTGAAAATCCGAGGTCGTTATTTGGTATTTCATAAACAGCACTTTCTTGATGTGGATTTTCACCATATCGCAATTTAGCTGTTAATTTCCCACCCATTACTTTTTTTTCAGAGAATTTGTTTTTGTTAATTTGATTCATCCAATTAGAAATCATGGAGTCATAGTATGCAGTTTCATTAAAAGTCTCATTAGCCATTCTAGTTCTAAAATTCAAATCTATCGAACCATTATTTTTTTTCATTATTGTAATAAATTCTTCGTAGTATTTAGTTGAGGGTAGAACCGTGACATGTTTAAAGTTTTTGGCCGAAGATCGAAGCATTGAAGGACCACCAATATCAATATTTTCTATAAGAATTTCTTTAGTTGATTTTTTATCTAAAAGCTTTTCTTCAAAGGGGTATAAATTTACGATCACTAAATTGATCTCAGGAATATTGTTATTCTGCATAGCGTCCCAGTGAGATTTTTTTTCAACATCTCCCAACAAGCCACCGTGTATTTTAGGATGCAAAGTTTTAACTCTTCCATCCATCATTTCAGGAAAACCTGTGTAGCTTGATATTTCTATACATTTATACCCAAGGTCCTTAATGGCCTTGTAAGTACCGCCTGTACTTACAATTTCAACATCAAACTCTTTTAAAATTTGGAGCATGTCTGCAAGATTTGCTTTATCTGAAACGGAGATAAGAGCTCTTGAGATTTTTTTTAATTCCATGCGTTCACAACTTATAAATTATTAATTAGTTTTTTCTATAGACCAAAAAATTTTGTTTATTGTTTGTTTGAGAGTTCCTTCTATTAAAATACAGCTAGTTTCTTGTATTTTATTGTGTTCCGCAAAGTACAAACTGCTTTCAATTTTTATATTTTGACCCTCTGATTTAAATTTCCAACCCTGATTTTTAATACTAATTAATATGTCTCCGCCGTTCGTTTTGATTAACTTGGTATCGGGAAGCACATGAAATCTAATTGAAAAATCTAGGAAAGTATAGTCATTTTCAGAAACTGTTAGTAAATCCTCTCCTTGAATAATATTATCTGCACCATTCATAGAAATAGTTCTGTCAAATAAAGTAGAATATTTTTTAAGATATCCATCGTGACCACCAGCTAAAGTAGCAGTGATAGAGTTCTGCACAAACTCTTTCCGATTTATTTTTAATCTTTGCAATAAAGCATCTCCATAATATTTTTTGATAAAAGAATTTTTTTGGAATAAGCAAGAAGAAGTATCGTTGATAGTTAAGCAAGAATGGGCAGCGGTAGATTGAGCTAAATAAGAAAGTTCCTTAGAAAAGTTTTTAGCTGATCCTGAATTAGTTATAACTTTAGTTCCATTGTACAATAGCTCAAACGATAAACAGCCCGCCTGGTAATGACGAGCGTGGGTGTCAGGAGGAGGTGAATTGGTATCCATGCAGACTTCTAACTTATTTATTTTACCAAATAAAAAATTAGTATCGTTGGAGCTGTTATCAAATTTATAACCCTTTAATTTAATAAATTTTAAAAAGTTGGAACAGTCATAAAATTTAGAACCATTAAAAAGAGGAATTGTATTGTTGGCATATAAAAGAGATACAAAATTTTTACCAACAATTTCAATGTTATCTTCCAACGATTCTGGAACTAAATTTTGAGAAATTTTAAGACTTTCTTTAATTGCAATTAAATGGTGGAGTAGCCAAAATTGATCTTCTATACTTTTGCTTCTAACCAAGCCCTTCTTATCAATCAGCTCTTCGACTAGTTCATTAAGTTTTCTCAAAGAAGAATCGAAAAGTTTTTTATACCCTTCAAAGCTAGTACTAACTAAAATTAATGAAAAAATAGCCAAAACCCTATCTAATTTGTTGCTAATGAGAGATATGTTTTTAGAAAGATGCAGTGTTTGTTTTAAAATATTATTAATAATTTTTGTTCGAAATACCAAGTCTTCACTTCGAATGGTGGAGGAAGTATTCGAAATCCAAAAAATAAGCCTATGGGCAATGACAGCTGGATGCCAAATTTTTGAATTGTAGTTAGAAAAGTTATTCAACCATCCTTCGATAATATTTTTAGAATATTCAAGATCCTTATTCGCATTTATATAATTAAGCCAAGAAAATTTATGTAAGTCATTAATACTATTCTGATCAAGATTATTTAATTTCCAGATATTTTTTTTAAATTTTAAAGCCAATAAATAGTTTTTATTACTTTTGTCTTGTAGTTCGCCTAAAAAATGAGTGTTATGAAGATCGTATATTCTAGAGACTGGTTCTGCCTTTAATGAATGATTATAATATTTAGTGTTAAAATAAATAAATCTATACTTATTTCCTAGAAACTTGCAAATTGCAGTCAGCCATAAAATTAAAGACCCAGCTTTCATTAGTCTCTTAGCAATTTCTTAATTTTTTAATGTTTTCTTTAAGACCATCACTACCCGCAAACAAGGTGGTTCCAGATACTAAAATATCTACGCCAGCTTCCTTTGCTAATTTACCAGTATCAAAATTAATTCCCCCATCAATTTCAATTTCAACTTCTAAATTTTCCTCATCTATTTTTTCTCTTAGAATTTTTACTTTGGATAAAACTTCTGGCATAAATTTTTGTCCACCAAATCCTGGGTTAACGCTCATTATTAATGCAAGATCAATTAAGTGAAGAACAGGAAATATAGATTCTAAAGAAGTTTTGGGATTAATAGAAACACCTGCTTTTTTGCCAAGAGATTTAATAAGTTCTATCGTTTGAAGTAAGTTATCCGTGGCTTCTGGGTGAACAGTAATAATATCAGCACCTGCTTCAGCAAAATCTTTTACGTATTTATGAACAGGAGCTATCATTAGATGCACATCGAAAGGTAACGAGGTGTGTTTCCTTAATGCTTTAACAACAGGAGCTCCAATAGTTATATTGGGAACAAAGTGTCCATCCATTACATCTACATGAATCATGTCTGCTCCAGCATCTTCTATCTTTTTTATTTCAGTGCTTAGCTGACCAAAATCAGATGATAGGATAGAAGGAGAGATTTTTATTTTTTTCATTAATACTAACTAACTTAGTATCAATTTTATTTTTTAATTTGAATTCTTTTTTATCAGTTACCCAACAAAAAGTGCTTTAATTTTAGAAGTTCTAGTGCGATCTCACTTTCTAGTGGAAATGATAGCATCCCCATTACGTGATATCCCAATATCCAAGGCATAAAATAGAATCTAAACATGAAAAAAAACCAAGCTACATAAAGAGGTATTAGAGGCTCTACTATAAAATTAGGGGTTATAATTTTAAATGGACGGATAACTGGATTGGTAAGTTTAACAAATACTTTCATAAAGAAAAATTCTGAATCTTCTCTTTGAAAGATGTTCATCGCAACCCTTCCAATTAGAGTCCACATCACTACACCCATGACGTAGTCGATGAATAAGATAAACGGATGAATATTGCCCATGAATTTTGATTTGTGTTGGAGTGGGTATTGCTATTAAGGGGCGAAAAAATTCGCCCCTTAAAGAATAGTTTATTAGTTTCCTGTAACGGTTCTTCCGCTAGGGATACGAACTTCGTCAACCATTGCTTGAATTTTTGCATCTGGTGCTGGCGTTACTAAACTAACAGCCACCATAGATACTAAACTAACCAATGCTCCAACGATACCGAAGGTAAGTTGAGTTATACCCCAGAATCCAGCTCCACCATTACGTACCCAAACTAGATACGCAGTTCCGGAAGCAAGACCTAGTAGCATACCTGCAACAGCTCCTTGTTTGTTCGCTCTTTTCCACCATACTCCTAGTACAAGTGGGAAGAACAATCCTGACATCGCAAAGTCAAAGGCCCAAATAACGGAACCTAAGATACCTTGGATTTTCATTGCAGCGATAGTTGCTCCAGCAAAACCAATTAGCACAAGTAATACCCTTGCAACAATTAGTCTTTTTGCAGTTTCTGCTTTTGGATCAATGATCTTGTAATACAAGTCATGAGACAAAGCATTTGCAATTGCTAAAACCAAACCATCAGCAGTTGACATGGCAGCAGCCATACCACCAGCCGCAACTAGTCCTGAGATCACGTAAGGCAAACCAGCAATTTCTGGTGTAGCTAACACTACGGCTTTACCACCCATGAAAAACTCGTTTAACTCAAGAGTTCCATTTCCGTTAAAGTCGCTGACAAACATCAATTTTGCTTGGTTCCAGTTTTGGTACCAATCTAACGCTTGAACCTGTGCTATTGGCTTACCAATAATACCAGTTGCAAGAGTTGGATCCATCAATGAAAGTTTTGATAGTGTAGCTAGCATCGGTGCAGTTGAGTACAATAAGAAGATGAAAAATAGTGACCATGCCACTGATCTTCTTGCTGACTTAACACTTGGACTTGTGAAATATCTCATCATAACGTGAGGTAATGAAGCAGTTCCTGCCATCATACAAATCACTAATGAAATAAATTTCCAAGGCGTTGTGTTTACTGCCGAGTGAGCTTTAGTTATTCCCGCTAAGCCTTTTGGTACTGTAGCTAAGTCTGCTGCAGAGTTTTTAACAAAACCAAATTGACCTTCTAGTTCGGCAATCCTAGCAACTTCATCTCCCAACATTAAATGCGGAAAGAATCCAGCTCCCATTTTGCTACTGATCCAGAATACAGGAAGTAGATACGCTATAATTAAAACGATATATTGCGCAACTTGTGTCCATGTAACAGCTCTCATTCCACCAAGCATAGAACAAAGTAATATACTTGCTAATCCAACATACACAGCAACCTCAAAAGGAATGTCTAGTGCCACAGAGGCAATAGTTCCCGTTGCATTGATTTGTGCAGTCACATAAGTGAATGAAGCTACAGTTAAAACAAGAACAGCAGATAGCCTTGCAGCATTTCCACCGTATCGTGTTCCAACAAAGTCAGGCACTGTGTAACAACCAAATTTTCTTAAATATGGTGCTAACAGCGAAGCGACTAGAACGTAACCACCAGTCCATCCAACAAGAAGTGCCATGTATCCATAGCCCTTAAAGTAAATTCCACCTGCCATTGCAACGAATGAAGCACCAGACATCCAGTCTGCTGCAGTAGCCATTCCGTTGAATACAGTTGGGACTTGTCTTCCTGCTACGTAATACGCACCCGTGTTCATGGTACGCGACATCCATCCAATAAATGCATAGATACCGACGGTGAAAGCAACGAATGCAATACCAATTGCTTTCGCACCTACGCCCATTTGTTCCAATATTGCCATCAATATGATGAAAACAATAAAGCCTCCAGTATATATTCCATATACCTTAGGCAAGTTGTCTATAAAATTACCTTTTATCATATTAATCTCCTCTTTCTGAGTAGCCAAACTCTTCATCAATTTTCTCTTGACTATTTGCAAACCAAAAAATGATTAATACAAAAGCTAAAAGAGACCCTTGGCACGTCATGTAATATGACAGTGGATATCCAAAAGGCTTGAAGGAAGATGCTTGCATTTCTGCTCCGAAAAAAAAGATGCCGATTGAGAATACAAACCAAATTGCTAAAGTCTTGAATAGCAATCCTCTGGTTTTTTCCCAGTGTTCTGATTGTTTTGACATTTTTATTTTCTCCCTATAGTTAACTGAAAAAAACATACTCGTTTCGATCCTGTAAGAAAAGCATTAAAAACCCTCGAAAAATAAAGGTTTTTATAATATATTAGGATCTAAATGTGTAAATTAACTCAACTAAACTAGGCTCACCAAACAAACTATGGCTTTAAAATATTCATTAAAAATTAAAGACATTAAGTGGGATGATTTTAAGACTTACTTCGATACCTATTTTTTTGGGCTTTTTAAATCTATTCTGCCTAAAAAAAAAATAAAAAACCTGGGTGATCTTAAGTCCTATGTTCAAAAGCAGTCAGCATGGGTATCCCAAGTAACACTGTATGGTTATTTAAAAACAAGAATGGGAACTAGATATGTTCTTATGTTTAATGACGAAAAATTTTTAGCCTCCATCAATTTGGCCAAGTGGAATATTTACTCTATAGCGTTACAAGATCTAACACTCTTTACGCTTTCTTACTTAAAAGTTTTTTACAATTCACACGAAACAACAAAGGCAAAAGAAATTTACGAAGAAATTTTAAACAATGAAATAACTAATGGAATGCCTGAAGATATTGTCTCAAAGGGCAAAAATCTTTTTGAAGAAAGGCTAAAAAAAGTAGATTGGGATAAATATTATGAATCTTGGCCATTTAATGAAAGTGCTTTGGCCTTATACGAGTGGGCGCCTATTGCCGAAAACTTAAAAACTTTAGACAGAAAAATAGTTTTAAATTCGATGATTTTAAAATGGGAAAATGTTCAGAAAGAATTCTATCAATTGGTAAAAAAAATATGAGCAAAAAATTTAAAGAAATGGCTAAGAAGGCGCTAGAAGAGGCCAAAAAAAGGAAAAAGTTAAAATCTGTAGAAAAAGCTCCAAAGGAAATAAATGGTCCTGCCGGGCCTGAGCCTACTAGGTATGGAGATTGGGAAAAAAAAGGAATAGTTTCTGACTTTTAGATTATTTATTTAACCTACTGTCTATTAAACCCTGTACCACTGTTGGATCTGCTAGAGTCGAGGTATCTCCGAGATTGCCATAGTCATTTTCAGCAACCTTTCTTAGAATTCTTCTCATAATTTTTCCTGATCTGGTTTTGGGTAAACCAGGAGTAAAGTGAATTAGGTCAGGCGTTGCAAGAGGACCGATTTCTTTTCGAACCCATTGTTTTAAATCCTTGATAAGTTCTTCCGACCCTTCTAGGCCCGCATTAAGAGTGACATAACAATATAGACCCTGTCCCTTAATATCATGAGGGTAACCCACAATTGCTGCTTCAGCTACTTTTGGATGTGATACAAAGGCACTTTCAATTTCAGCAGTTCCTAAATTGTGACCTGAAACAATAACGACATCGTCTACTCGTCCAGTAATCCAATAGTAGCCATCCTCATCTCGTCTACAGCCATCACCTGTAAAATATTTTCCTTCGTAGGCTGTAAAATATGTTTCAATAAATCTCTGGTGGTCTCCATATACAGTTCTCATCTGTCCAGGCCACGATTGACCAATGCATAAATTTCCGGAGCAAGCACCTTCTAGCTCATTTCCTTTTTCATCGACAATAATTGGTTTAATGCCATAGAACGGTTTTGTTGCTGATCCTGGTTTTAAATCGATTGCACCTGGTTGGGGGGAAATCAAAATTCCACCCGTTTCAGTCTGCCACCACGTATCTACAATAGGACATCGAGAGTCGCCAACCACTTTATGATACCAAAGCCAAGCCTCAGGATTGATTGGTTCACCAACAGATCCTAAAAGTTTTAAAGATTTTCGATTGTGTTTTTTGACAAAACTATCTCCTTCTCTCATGAGAGCTCGTAAAGCTGTAGGAGCAGTATAAAAAATATTTACTTGGTGCTTGTCACATACTTGCCAAAACCTTCCAGCGTCTGGATAGTTTGGAACTCCCTCAAACACTAAAGTAGTAGCTCCATTTGCAAGAGGACCGTACACAATGTAACTATGGCCTGTTACCCAACCTACATCCGCCGTACACCAGTAAACATCACCTTCTTTGTAATCAAAAATATATTCATGGGTCATGGATGCATACACCATGTAACCACCCGTCGTATGCATAACGCCTTTTGGTTTTCCTGTAGAACCAGACGTGTAAAGAATAAATAGAGGATCTTCTGCATTCATTTCTTCAGGTTTGCAGGTAGTAGATTCGTCTTTAATTAAATCATGATACCAAACGTCAATTTTATCATTCCAATCAATAGAACCACTCGTATGTTTTAAAACAATATTTTTCTTAACATTGGGGCATTTTTTTAATGCTTCATCCATATTTTTTTTTAAAGGAATAGACTTCTGTCCACGAACACCTTCATCTGCCGTAATGACATATTCAGATTTACAATCAATAATTCTTCCAGCTAAAGATTCTGGAGAAAATCCTCCAAATACTACAGAATGAATTGCACCAATTCTTGCACATGCTAACATAGAATATACAGCAGCTGGAACCATGGGCATGTATAGAGTAACCCGATCTCCTTTTTTAATTCCAATTTTTTTAAATCCATTGGCTAATTTACAAACTTCATCACTTAATTCTTGATAGGTGATTTTATTAGAGACGGTAGGATCGTCTCCTTCAAAAATAATGGCAGTTTGATTGGCTTTGTTTTTTAGATGTCTGTCAATGCAGTTGTATGAAGCATTTAATGTTCCATCATAAAACCACTTGATTTCAGTTTTGGCCTTACTATAAATCACATCTTTGATTTTAGAATAGGGCTTAATCCAATCAATTCTCTTTCCTTCTTCTGCCCAGAAAGCATCATTATCTTCTAAAGATTTTTTATATTTTGTTTCGTAAATTTCTTTATTAGCGTGAGCAATTTTCGACCACTCATCATTAACTTTAAAAACCTTATCTGTATTTGACACTTAGTTTTTCCCCGTTAGAATTTTTTTACAGTTTACCCATCTTGCATAAGATTTTCCAGCTTTTTGGGTCAATAGACGTAACGGATAGTCTACTTTGCTTGACGAGCGATAAGTCCTGCAGTTCCTTAGTTTTTTTAATATTTTCTAGCGTAACTGGCTGATTTAATTTTTGTTTAAATTTTACTTGAACCGCGACAAATCGTTTATCTGGATCGGTTACATCTACAAATGCAGTTTTAATAACTTCCACTATTCCAACAATCTCTTTTCCAATATTTGAATGATAAAAAAAACAAAGATCTCCTCTAGACATTTGTTTCAGGTTATTTGCAGCCTGATAGTTTCGTACACCGTCCCAAACAGTTCCTTTGGAGCCAGCTTTTTCTTGTTGATCAATAGACCATACGTTAGGTTCTGATTTCATTAACCAATATTTCATGAATGATCTACTCCTGCTCCTTTTAAAAATGGCGCTTTTTCATCTAGAGGCCATCTCGGTCTAGCAGAAAAAGTCACATTATCTATTAGGTTTTTTTTATATCGTTCTATTCCAGCCCATGCAATCATAGCTGCATTATCTGTACAAAGATTTGCTGGAGGAAAAATATATTCAAAACCCATTTCTTTGCAGACTTGTTGTAAATTGGACCTAATAGTTTTGTTGGACGCTACCCCTCCCGCAATAACAAAATAATTTTTTTTATTTTTTTTATTATTACTCAAAAATAATTCCATAGCTTTTTTGCACTTTACTCTTAGAATTTCATTAATAGTAAATTGGAAAGATGCCGCCAAATCATATTTGTCTTGTTTGTTTTTAATTTTTTTGGAAGCATGAAGCACAGCTGTCTTTAGTCCAGCAAAAGAAAGGTTGCAGCCGCTCTTGTTTAGAATCGGTTTTGGTAAAACGAAACCATCTTCATCTCCAAGTTTTGCATATTCTTCAATTTGTGGGCCCCCTGGAAAATCTATCCCAAGTATTTTTGCAGTCTTATCAAAAGCTTCTCCTAACGCATCGTCTATAGTAGTCCCCAATCTTTTATATTTATTAACTCCTCGCACTTCTAAGAATTGACTGTGACCTCCTGAAATTAATAATAACAAATAAGGAAACTTGATCTTTTCTATTAGTCTTGGAGTTAATGCGTGACCTTCTAAATGATTAATTGCTAAAAATGGTTTCTTTAAAAAAGTTGCAATCGTTTTTCCCGCACTCATTCCAACCATTAAACAAACAAGTAAGCCCGGTCCTGACGTAGCAGCAACCCCAGTAATATTTTCAAGCACAACTCCACTTTTTTGAACTGCTTTTTTAATAATAGTATCAATTTTCTCTACGTGAGATCTTGCTGCTAATTCAGGTACCACTCCTCCAAAAGGCTTGTGTTCTTCTACTTGACTAGAGACAATGTTAGACAAAATAGCAACATTGCCTTTTTTGTCTTCTTTGACAATTGAAGCCGCAGTTTCATCACAACTGCTCTCAATACCTAAAAAAATCAATTCTTTGCTCATTTTTATGCGACCTCCCGTCGCTAAATATTTAATACTAATATAATGAATAATAATATTTAAACAGAAAAAATGATCGCAAAAAAAAAGTTAATAATTGGTAGTCGTGGCAGCAGGCTTTCTTTAGCTCAATCCGAGCACTTTAAAGATGAGCTGCTTCTTGCCAATCCAGATCTTCGCCCCGATCAAATTGAGCTTAAAGTTATTAAAACATCCGGAGACAAGTTCAAGACAGAAAATTTAGCAAGCATGGGAGGCAAGGGTCTTTTTGTAAAAGAGATTGAACAAGAACTCCTTGATAACAATATTGATTGTGCAGTTCATTCCTTAAAAGACGTTCCTACTTTTGGTGTACCTTCTTTAAAGCTAGCTGCATTTTTAAAAAGAAAAGATGAAAGGGATGCTTTTATTTCCCCTGTTGCAAAATCTTTTGAGACACTTAAGCCAGGGTCTACCGTTGGGACATCATCAGTTAGAAGAGTTGCCCAATTAAAAAAATTAAGAAGTGATTTGAACATTGTGAGCATGAGGGGAAATATCGACACAAGAATTGAAAAAGTGAAAGAGGGCATTTATGATTCCATTGTATTAGCCTATGCGGGATTAAAAAGATTAGGATTTCATACTCATGTTTCAGAAATTTTAGATAAGGAAAAAATGCTACCAGCTGCAGGACAGGGCGTAGTGACAATCCAGTGTAGGTCTAATGACGGAGAGCTAATTAAGTTGTTAAAATCTGTAAACGATAAAGAAACAGAAATTATTGTTAGTGCAGAAAGAAGTTTTCTTCATAGAGTAAATGGTGCTTGCGATACCCCTGTTGCTGTAAATGCTGTTTTAAATGATGATGGTGAAATTTTTATTCAAGCGGAGATACTATCTTTAGATGGAAAAAAAGTATTTAATGCTCATAGAACGGGTATTTCGGAAAAAGCAGTAAGCATAGGGCTGGATGTTGCTGAAGAAATTTTAGATAAAGCTGGCCATGATTTTGTAGTATCGGAGACTAAACTTGCACATACTATTCACAAGACCTGAAATAGATTCAGTTTATTCAGCTAAAAAATTTATTCAATTAGGACACCGAGTAAGTGTGTTTCCAATTCTCAATATTGTTAAAAAAAAAATTATAGATATAAATTTTACTAATTATAACTCTGTAGTTTTTACTAGCTCCAATGCAGCATTGTGTTTAGATCAAAACATCCAATCTAATGTTAGATGTTTTTGTGTGGGAGAAGCAACAGCAGAACAGGCTAAACAAAAAGGATTTAATAACATTATTACTGCTGGAGGAAATTATTTGCAGCTCAAAGAAACGATCTTAAATATGGTAGACAAAAATGATGGAAAATTTTTATACATCAGAGGAGAAGACATTGCTCATAACCTTGAAGAAGACTTAAAAGCAAGTGGCTATCGTATCGACAGCGTCATTAACTATACCACTTCTCTCAATCCAGATTTCGATCAAAAAACTTTAACAATTTTAAAAGACCAGAGCATCGACCTGATCTTTGTTTACTCCAATCGTTCGGCTGCACATCTTTCAAAATTGATATTTAATAACGATCTAGAATCCAAGTGTAGCTCTGTTCAACTTAGATCTTTAAGTGAAAATGTTTTTTTTCCTTTAAAAAAAATAAAATGGAAGAATGTAAAAATGTTTAGCGCTGGAAATGAGCAATTTAGCCTTGATTAGATCAATTTAGGAGTATAATTCAATACCTAAAAGCATGAATATTATCAGTAATTTTACAAATTTGTTTTCAGACGTTTGGTCCAAAGGGGTTGGCGGTATAAATTTCTCTGAAGTTTTTCTTGCGGTATTAATTTTTTTATTATTCTTGTTTTTAAGAGGTTTTTTTTCAAAAATTATTATTAAAAGATTAGAAAAATTTGTTTCTTTAAGCACCAATCGTTTTGATAACCAGCTAGTTACTTCTTTAGAGGGCCCAGTTAAATTCTTCCCACTAGTCATAGGCTTTTTTATTGCTACTAATTATTTACAAATTGATGGAAAAGCTTCTTATTTTATTGAAAATCTAAATCGTTCTTTGATTACGGTTTTGATTTTTTGGTCTATTCACCAAATTATTGAACCAGTTTCCTTTCTTATTAAACAGGTAGAAAATTTATTATCTAAAGACTTATTAAGTTGGATTTTAAAAGCATTTAAAATTATTATTTTTATTTTAGGAGCAGCTGCAGTTCTAGATATTTGGGGGATTAAGATTGGGCCTGTAATTGCTGGTTTGGGTCTGTTTGGAGTGGCTGTTGCACTAGGTGCACAAGATTTATTCAAAAATTTAATTTCAGGAATTTTAGTTTTAGTAGAAAAAAGATTTAAAGTTGGGGATTGGATTTATGTCGAGGGTATTATCGAAGGAGTTGTAGAACGAATTGGTTTTAGGTCTACGGTCATTCGTAAATTTGACAAATCATTAGCAACTATACCTAATTTTCAATTTGCGGAAAAAGCGGTGATAAATATTACAGAAACGACAAACCGTAGAATTGATTGGATTATTGGCCTTGAGTACAAAAGTACTGCAGATCAGCTTACCAAGTGTAGGGATGAGATAGAAAAACACATTCTTTCCAGTGAGGATTTCTTGGTTTCCAAGGACACTCAATTAATTGTTAAATTAAATCAGTTTTCAGCAAGTTCCATTGATATTCGGGTTCGATGTTTTACTAAAACCAATCAATATCTCGAATGGATAAATGTAAAAGATCGTTTAATCATTACGATCAAAGCAATAGTCGAAAAAAATGGTGCTTCTTTTGCTTTTCCTTCCCAATCTATTTATGTGGAGAAACTAGAAAGATGAAGTCCGTATTTATTTTGACAGATAGTCTTTTTCAATTGTATTTATGGATCGTAATTATTAATGCAATACTAGGTTGGTTAGTTACTTTTAATATTATTAATACTTCAAATAGATTTGTTTATAGTTTAATTGAATTTTCATACAGATTAACCGAGCCTGTTTTAAGAAAAATTAGAATGGTATTGCCGATTATCGCAAGCATTGATTTCTCTCCCGTTGTTTTGGTCCTTGGTTTAATTTTTATAAGAAATTTAATTTTTGAACTATTTGCACCTTATTTATTTTAATGATTATTGATGGAAAAAAGATAGCGGAAGAGCTTCGTCACAAGTTAAAAAAAGAAATTGATCAACTACCCACAAACCTTAGCAAACCAGGTCTAACAGTCATCTTAATTGGAGATCATCCAGCAAGCCAAATATACGTAAGGAATAAAGAAAAATTTGCAAAAGAGGTTGGTATTAACTCTAAACTATTAAAGTTTGAAGAAACAATCACTGAGCAAGACTTAATCCAAGAAATTCACAAATTAAATGATGACTCTACAGTGCATGGTATTTTAGTTCAATTACCTTTGCCAAGTCACATCGATTCCGGAAAAATAATTAGTGAGATCAATCCTGCTAAAGATGTAGATGGTTTTCATCCTAACAATGTAGGAAATCTTTCGTCTGGCAATGATGCCTTGGTACCCTGTACTCCTTATGGATGTTATCTACTTTTGAAAAAAGTTATACCTAATTTAAGTGGTTTAAATGCGGTGATTATTGGAAGATCAAATATTAATGGAAAACCAATGGCGCAATTGCTGCTTAAAGAAAATTGTACTGTAACGATTACTCATTCCAAAACAAAAAATTTAAAAGACCTTTGTCTAACAGCAGATATTTTAGTTGCTTCTGTAGGAAATCCTCAAATGGTTAAAGCAGATTGGGTGAAAAAAGACTGTGTTATTATTGATGTTGGTATTAATCGCTTGGAAGACAATGGAACTAAAAGAATTGTGGGGGATGTAGATTTTGAAAATGTTAAAGACCTAGTCAAAGCAATTACCCCTGTGCCTGGGGGGGTGGGTCCAATGACTATTAGCTGTTTATTAAATAATACGATTAAAGCTTATAAAAAAATTAATTCTATTTAATAGTTAGAACGATTATTGTCTTAACATTCTGCTATGCTTCTTAATAAAATTTTCAACATTCTTTTTATTAAAAGTTTTATTTTCTTCAAAAGAAACTTTTTTCATGGAGTAGGCTTTGCTCCTGGTCACTCTTGAGACAAGGGTCAGGTTCCCTTTGTACAATGCTATTTTAATAGTCCCGTTTACCTTATTTCTTTTTCGGTCAATGATTTTTTGTAACTTCTCTCTCTCTTTTGAAAACCAGTAACCATTATAAATCAGTTCTGCATATCTTGGCATTAATTCATCTTTTTTATGCATAGTTTCTTTGTCCAAAGTAATAGATTCTATCGCCCGATGAGCAAAAGTTAAAACAGTTCCACCTGGTGTTTCGTAAACACCTCTTGATTTTATCCCAATAAATCTATTTTCGACCAGATCAACACGTCCAATACCATTCTTGCCAGCTATACCATTTAGCTTTTTTAGAATATTTGAAGGAGAAAGCTTTTTATTATTTAAAGAGATAGGATCACCATTCTTATAACCAATAGTTATGAAGGAAGTTTTGTTAGGAGCTTTTTGTGGAGACACCGTTCTTTGAAAAATAAATTCTGGAGCTGCTTTTTTAGGATCTTCCAACACTTTGCCTTCCGTTGAAGTATGGTAAAGATTGTCATCTACAGAAAAAGGAGGCGCTCCTTTTTTATCTTGAGGAACCGAGATGTTATTTTTTTTTGCATAACGAATAAGATCGGTTCTTGAAGCCAAGTCCCAGTCTCTCCATGGCGCAATTACTTTAATATTAGGACCAAAATAGTAGTAACCCAACTCAAATCTAACTTGGTCATTTCCTTTGCCAGTAGATCCATGTGATACAGCTTGTGCATTATATTTTTTTGCAATTTCAATTTGTCTTTTCGCAATCAGGGGCCTTGCAATGGAGGTACCCAGCAAATAAAAACCTTCATATAAAGCATTCGCTCTGATCATAGGAAACACGTAGTCTTTTACAAATATCTCTTGAAGATCTTCGATAATGATTTTTTTTACACCCAGTCTTTTTGCATTTTGTATAATTTTTTTTCTATCTATGTCTTGTCCCAAATCAGCAGTGTAGCAAATAACTTCGCATTCATACTTTTCTTGCAGCCACCTAAGTATTACGGAAGTATCGAGACCTCCCGAATAGGCTAAAACAATTTTATTTATTTTTTGCATTGTTTTTTTGCAGAATTATATGCGTCTGTGAACCCTAGCAAAGAATAAGTATCTGTAGTTTTGTTTCCTCTTGCAGAGATGCCAATAACTTTTGCCTGATTCCCTTTTTTCATTTGGCGAACAATTTTAATTTCGTCATTTTTGCCTGGAAGCCATGCAAATTTTTCTGAAGATGAAAATTTAAAATTATTACTTCCAATACTTACGTCTACTGGAATATTTTTTTTATAAGGATAGCCCCCTGTAACACTAACCTCATCTCGAATGTTGTCCTTAGTTCTGAAGGTTACAAAAAATCTTGCTTCAGCTCGGTTTAAATTTTTTGGCTTCATTGTCATGGGCATTGATATTGCAAAACAAATTAAATCATCACCTTGTTTAGTAAAATGAGATTCCCAATTTTTAAATTTTCCTTTAATCTGAATTGCAGCAGAAGTCTGTCCAGCAATGAGCAGAGATACAAGTAAATAAAGTATGGATTTTTTTATGGACATGGGTTTGAATATATTATTTGAACTTCATTAATATCTTTTATTACTTCTTTGCTTAAGTTTAAAGAGATACTCCCAATATTAGTTTTTAATTGTTCCATAGTAGTCTGTCCAATTATTACAGAAGAAACAAATTTTTGTATTTCGCAAAACTTAATGGCCATTTGGCATGGATTTAAACCATGTTTTGAAGCAACAGCATGATATTTTTTAGCAGCAGCTTCGGCATTAAGTGTTTTATATCTAGGATACCTGTGTCCAAAAAGATCCATACGACTTCCTTTTGGTATCTTTCCATCAAAATACTTTCCGGTCAGAACTCCACTAGCTAAAGGAGAGTAAGCTAGTAAGCCCACCTGTTCCCTAATAGATATCTCTGAGAGACCCACTTCAAAACTTCTATTTAAAAGATTGTAAGGATTTTGTATGGAGATTATTTTCGACATCTTTTTTTCAGACGCAACTTTTAAAAATTCACTAGTGCCCCATGCAGTTTCATTGGAAAGGCCTATGTGTCTAATTTTTCCTTGTTTAACCAATTCGTCTAAAGCTGTTAAAGTCTCTTCAATTGAAATCATATCTCCGCTGTCGGTGTGTTCATATTCCAATCCTCCAAATACATTGATAGGTCGGTCGGGCCAATGTAGCTGGTAAATGTCTACATAATCCATTTCGAGATTTTTTAATGTTCTATCCAACGCAAATTCAATTTGTTTTTTATCAAGTCTTGTTTCTGTTCCCTCAGGGCGAAACCAATTCATTCCAGACCTGCCCACAATTTTATCTGCAATAATTACTTTGTCCCGTATTTTTCGATTTTTAACCCATTGTCCTAGAATTCTACTTGTTTCTCCTTGGGTATCTGCAGAAGGGGGCACAGGGTATAACTCTGCACTATCAAAAACATTTATACCTTGGTCATAAGCATAATCCATTTGTTCAAATGCTTCTTCCAGAGTATTTTGCTCGCCCCAAGTCATAGTGCCCATGGAGATCGTGCTTATGTTTAAATTGGAGTTTCCAAGTTTTTTATAATTCATTTTTTTTATCCTAGCAAAATTTTAACAAAACTATAGCTATAGTTAATTAATTTCTTTATCTAAAGGTCTTGAAATTGACAAATTTTATAGTCATATTAACTATTAATTAATTAGTAGAATTAATAACAAAGGAGAAAAATGAATTTAAACGATCGAATTAATGCAATTAAGTCCACAACTAATGGATCTGAAGCAGTAAACCAAGGCTTAAGAACTTACATGCTATCTGTTTACAATTTTATGGGCTCGGGGGTTCTTTTAACAGGCGTTATTGCTATGCTTTTTTTTAAACTTGCAGTCGTTACAGACGGTTCAGGCAATATTGTTGGCTTAACAGGCTTGGGTAATGCGATGTATAACTCAGCTTTGATGTGGGTGGTGGCGTTAGCTCCACTCGGAATTGTTATGTACATGAGTTTTGGAATTAAAAACATGAGTGCCTCTAGAGCACAGACTGTTTTTTGGATTTTTGCAGCTTTAATGGGTGCTTCATTGTCATCTATTTTTGTTCAATACACAGGAACTAGTATTGCAAGAGTTTTTTTTATTACAGCTGGAACTTTTGGAGCAATGAGTCTCTACGGATATACAACTAAGAAAGATTTAACAGGATTGGGATCTTTCTTAATGATGGGTCTGTTTGGAATAATTATAGCATCTATTGTTAATATCTTTTTAAAGTCTAGTGCAATGCATTTCGTAATTTCAATTTTAGGAGTTTTAATTTTTGTAGGCTTAACTGCTTATGATACTCAAAAAATCAAGAATATGTATCTTGCTAGTGATGGAAACGAAGTAATGAGCAAAAAAGCTATCATGGGTGCTCTAACGTTATACTTAGACTTTATTAATCTATTTATTATGCTGCTTAGACTTTTTGGTCAAAGAAGATAGTTCAGCTTTAATCAATTAAATAAAAAAGCTTCCAGGTTAAATCTTGGAAGCTTTTTTTGATCCAGCACATTTTTTAGAGCAGTATTTAACTTCGTTCCAGCATCGCTCCCATTTTTTTCTCCAAGCAAAAGATAGTCCACAATTTACACAGTTTTTTTTTGGTAAATTAGTTTTGCTATATATCACTTAACTAGTTTTAATTTTTTTTTGCTAATAACTTCCAAAATACTTTTTAATTGATTTGAATTTTTTAATATAGACCCTGCATGGTCTTTTATAGAATATTTTTGATTTCTGCTTTTGGCACTTAAGTTCTTTATGATCTGATAAAGTGGATTTTCCGTTGCTTTTCGATAAATATTAAAACCAACAATATTTTTATTAATAAAAATAGCATAATCTTTCCATTCACCGATAGACACCATGGAACCATATAAATTAAGTATTTCTCCAAGTTCTTTTTTATTAAAAAATTTTTCTTCTTCGAATTTTTGATTATGAATAACCTTATAACGAAACATTATTCTTCTATTTTATACTTTTCGATGACTGAAATCTGAAAGAAAGTGTAGACTATGGTAATAGGTATCATTCCAAAAACTTTAAATTGAACCCAGAAGTCCTCAGATTGAGTTCGCCACACCAGCTCATTAAGTATAGCAATAAAAATAAAAAAATAAATCCATCTGTCTGTGAGAATATTCCATCCAGCGTCGGTTAACTTTAGGCTTTCGCCAAGAACTTTTTTTAGAAGGGAGGTTTTTAATATGAGCTTTCCATACAATAAAGCGACGGCAAACATCAAGTTGATAATTGTTGGCTTCATATAAAAAAAAGTCTTGTCATTAAAATACAATGTAAGTCCACCAAACCCAGCAAGTAAAATACCGCTTATCAAAGGCATAGTAGGAACCTTTTTCTCAGTTAAATAAATGAAAGATATAGCTATAGTAGTTGCAATTATTAAGGGCAAGATAGCTTCTTGCATTCCATATTTTTTATAAAATATAAAAAAAATTAGTAATGGCCCAAAATCTGTAATAAATTTAATTAACGACTTATTCATGAAAAAATTATTTATTTTTATACTTATATTATTTAGTTTTGTAACACAAAATTTGCATGCAAAAGATTTTTTTTATGAAATTTATGGCCTGAACTTAAAATTTATGGAAATCCAGTTCTCTAACAGTCCTCAACAGGAACTGGCAACAAAAATTAAAAGCAAGGGTCTTTTAAATTTTTTTGTTTCTTTTAAAGGAAATGGTTCAGTTAAAACCCATGCCAAACAAACTTTTTATCAGTTTCAATATCAAAAAAAAAAGAAGGGAAGATCCACTACTATTGTTTTTAGAGATAGAAAAGTTATCAAGAACATCTCCCAACCTGCTAGAAAAAAACAAACAAATACTATTCCAATTCAGCCCTATCACTTACAAGATGTTGTTGATCCTCTTACCGCTATAAATCAACTTTTATTTAATCAAAAAAATAAATTAAATTGCAACCAAAGAACGAAAGTTTTTGATGGATCCGATGTTTTTTATCTAATTTTATCGGAGCAGAGTAATAAAGAGCATATTGTTAAGTCTTCAAAAATTACTTTTAAAAAACCATTAAGAAAATGCAAACTGCAATATCAAACAGTTGCAGGCCACAAGGCAAAAGACGAAAAAGAATTTAACAAGTCTTATGTGGATATTTTTTATGGAAAGCAAGACACGGTATATTTGCCTTACTTTTTGAGGACGAAATCAAAAATTTCACTTAAAATGTTTTTGAAATAATTTATTTAACGCTTGATTAATTTTGGATCATCACTATCTTCAAGGTAACAATGCAACCTAAACAACTTAAAAATGCAAAATTTTCCATCGGTGAAGTTGTCAGACATCGCCTGTTTGAATTTAGGGGTGTAATTTACGATGTGGATTTTCAGTTTAACAATTCAGACGAATGGTACCAATCCATACCAAAAGATGCGAGACCAAGAAAAGACCAGCCCTTTTATCACCTTTTAGCTGAGAATGATGAAATTACCTATGAGGCGTATGTTTCTGAACAAAATTTAGTTCTTGATGATAGGAGTGATCCAATTGGCCATCCTTTATTAAATGAAATATTTAAAGGAAAGACCAAAGATGGTCTTTATCTTAGACCAGTAAACTAAACTTACTTTACCTGCCACAAATTCAACAAGATTAGTACAATTATAAGACAAATTAACTGAATATATGAATCTTAAGTGTCTGGTTTGGAGTTTTATTCTCATATCTCCCTTCTCCAAACCAGACAAACTTTGTCACATTTTTTCTCATTATTTATATATATAACATCTTTACATGTTCAGTTTATTTCAATTAAAAAAAATATTTCAATTGAATGACAATTTTTTTTACTGGTTAAAGATTACCTTTCTTTCCTTAATAATATTTGGATTAATTTTGTCATTGGTTGTTTCACCCAAGGATTATTTGCAAGGAGATACAGTTCGCATTATGTATGTGCATGTTCCGGCATCTTGGCTTGCGCTCATGATCTTTGCTGCGATGGGTATAAGCTCTATTATAACTTTAGTATTTAAAATTAGAGTTTTTACGATTTATGCTAAAAGTTTAGCGCCTATAGGATTTACTTTCTCATTAATTTCTATTTTTACAGGTTCGTTATGGGGACAACCTACCTGGGGAACTTTCTGGACGTGGGATGCAAGACTGACATCCATGCTTGTTCTGGTTTTTTTTTATATTTTTTATATTCTATCTTGGAAAGTTATTAAAAATTTTTTTGTAGCTGAAAAATATTCTTCTATTTTAGCTATTATAGGCCTAGCCAATCTTCCAATTATTAAATTTTCTGTTGAATGGTGGAATACTTTGCATCAGCCGGCTAGTATTAAACTAACCGAATCCCCGGCCATACACCCATCTATGCTCATGCCTTTATTAATTATGTTTCTAGGCTTTTCTATATTTGCACTTTTCATTTTTTTCATACGATACAAAACTGAAGTTTTGCAGCTACAAGAAAACAAACAAAATAAAGTTTTAAAAAAATGACTCCATCCAGAAAAAAAAGATTGACCTTTTTTTTAGTATCTACAGTAGCGGTTTTAATATTAGGAAAGTTTATTTTTGATTCATTACAAAAAAATACTATATATTTTTTTTCACCAACAGATTTAGCTCTAAACAGCGAAAATCCTAAAGGGCTGATTAGAGTTGGAGGACTAGTTAAAAAGGGTTCAGTTCAAGAAAAGAAAAATGAAACTACCTATACTTTTGTAGTAACAGACTTAATGAATGATATTTACGTTGAATACAAAGGGATATTGCCCAACCTATTTCAGGAAGAAAAAGGAGTGGTCGTAGAAGGAACCTTAAAAGATAAAAAGTTTTTATTAGGCAAGACTATTTTAGCAAAACATGACGAGAATTATATGCCACCAGAGGTAGCCGAGGCTTTGAAGAAAAGTGGGAATTGGAATAAAAAATATGATCAGTAATTTGGGTGCCGTAGTACTAATCGCATCTTTTTTAACCACTTGTTCTACGCTGTTTCTTTATATCAAAAACAACATCATTCAAAAGTCATCAATTTATTTACAATTTTTCTTGTTTTATAAAGTTAGTTTTTATTTAATTTTATTTTCTTTTTTTGTTTTAATAGTTTGTTTTGGAATTTCAGATTTTTCAATAATTTCTGTTTATGAAAACTCTCATACAGATAAGCCCTTGTTCTATAAAATATCTGCTGCTTGGGGAAACCACGAAGGTAGTATGCTTTTATTTATTCTAGTGATTTCCTTATATGGAATTTTATTTTTGTTAAATAGTAAAAATATAAATGACTCCCTAAGAGCGGGCACTATTTTTTTCCAAAGCACTATTCAGCTAATTTTTTTATCTTTTTTAATCTTTACATCTAATCCTTTTAGTAAAATATTTCCTGTTCCGGTTCAGGGACTCGGATTAAATCCTATTCTGCAAGATCCTCTATTAGCGATCCACCCACCCTTTTTATATTTGGGGTATGTAGGATTTTCTTTAGTTTTTAGTTTTCTATTAGCAGCTCTTATTTTGAAACAGTACAATTCCGGTTGGGCTTCTATTGCTAAAAAATGGATCATGTTACCCTGGTCATTTCTTTCTTTTGGGATAGGACTTGGGTCCTTTTGGGCTTACTATGAGTTAGGTTGGGGAGGTTACTGGTTTTGGGATCCTGTTGAAAATGCTTCTTTAATGCCATGGATTGCGTCTACAGCTTTAATTCATTCGATTATGGTTATGGAAAAATTGAAAAAACTTTTTAGCTGGACAGCAATTTTAACTATACTTACCTTCGTATTAAGTTTGTTTGGGACTTTTTTAGTGAGATCAGGAGTTCTAAATTCTGTTCATGCATTTGCTAACGATCCGGAAAGAGGAGTTTATATACTTTTTATCATTTCCATAATTACCCTAGGATCTTTAATAATTTATATTTTAAAATTTCCAAAAGAATCAGCAAGTAATAATAATTTTTTTTTATTCAGTAGAGATTTTTCTATTTTGTTAAATAACTATTTTTTAATTTTTATCTTAACCGTAGTAATTGTTGGCACTACATACCCAATATTATTATCAGTTTTTACAGGAGAAACCATTTCTGTTGGACCGCAGTACTATAATGCAATTTTAGCGCCCTTCATTTTTATTTTTCTTATTCTAATGGCTATAGGACCCCTGATGAAATGGAATGGCAATTCGTTCATTTTAATGAAGCAAAAAATATTTTCATTTTTTATAGTCTCCATTTTTTTAACAATTTTAATAAGCCTTTATCTAAGTAGGTATAATTTTATTTTTCTATTAGGTGTTTTGTGCTCTTTGTATTTGATTGTCTCGATCTTTTACGAAATAGCTACGAGTAAAAAATTTTTTTTTACTAAACAAAATTTTTCAAGATTATTTTCCCATTTAGGATTTGGCCTGCTAATACTGGCAATCACACTCAATCATTTTTTTTCTAAGGAAATAAATGCAAAAATACATCTAGGAGAATCTTTTTTAAAACAAGGAGTTAAAATTAATTTTTTAAAATCAGAATCTAGTAAAGAAAAGAACTTTGAAGAATTATTCGGTATCTATAAAATAACAAAAGATAATAAAACTTTTATCCTTAAGCCTAGTGTAAGAAAGTATAAACAGCCTCAGCAGTTTACCTCAGAAACAAGTATCCAAAGTGACGGTCTTAGTGACGTTTATATTGCCATGGATTATGCTGGGGATCCAAGTACGGGAATAGGAGTAAGGTTTTATTACAACTATTTTGTCAGATTAATATGGATTTCATTTGCTTTAATTACTATTGGGGGAATTGTGAGTTTTTTTAGGAGGAGAAATGAAAAAACAATTTAAAATATTTCTTTTAGTTTTTGTTACTGTTATCTTTTTTGTAATTTTTTATTATTCTTTAAAAGCTAACAACAAAAACAACCCCAATATAATGCTGAATAAACCATTGCCAGTAATAGAGCTGACTTCTTTGGTTAATACTAACCTTAAGCAGGAATTACCCCTCATAAATAGAGACAAGTATTATCTAATTAATATTTGGTCTTCTTGGTGTGTGCCTTGTAGGGAGGAACATCCAATACTAATGAAGTTAAAAGATAAAATAAAAATTTATGGAATTAATTATAAAGATAAAAAAACAAATGCCACTTCCTTCCTAAATAAATTAGGTAATCCATTTTATTTTACTGGATCTGATAAAGATGGAAGCGTTTCTATAGAAATAGGAGCTTATGGTATTCCAGAAACATACGTTGTTAACTCTCAAGGTTTAATTATTTTTAAGCATGTGGGTCCTCTTAATAAAAAAATTTACCTAAGAATAAGTGAAATAATAAAGTGAGAAATATATTTTTAATTATATTTTTTTTTTTTTTCATCCCAGCCCAACTTGCAATGGCATCTGCTGAAAGAGAAATAAATATTTATAAAAATATAAGGTGCCTAGTCTGTCAGGGTCAGTCACTCAATGACTCAAATTCTGACTTTGCTATTGATTTAAAGAAAGTAATTAAGAAAAAAATAATCAACAAAAAATCAGATCGGGAAATTTATAATTATTTAATAGAGCGTTATGGAGACTGGATCCTTTTTAACCCCCCTTTAAAAATAAATACTTTTCTATTGTGGGGATTTCCTTTGATGTTTGCTCTATTAGGAGGTTTTTTTATTTATATAAAAGTACTTATTCCCCATTCGAGGCAATAAATAGCCCTAAAGTTCAAAAAAATATTATCTTTTTTTATTTATAATTTAATAGTAAATATTGATTAATAATTATGAAATTTTTTATTAGAGTCTTCGTTTTTTTAATTTTGGCAAGTGGAGTAAAAGTTCATGCAGGTGAGCTTAAAGCTTCAGTATTTCAATTTGATTATGAGCATGTAGACCAGCAAGCAATGTCACTAGGCCTTGATTATAGTTTTGACAATTCTTATGAAACACCAATTGGAACAGTAAAGCCCTTAGCCGGCGCATTCATGACAGAATATTATGCTGGAATGGCATACGCTGGGGCTAAAATAGATTATAAAATAGGAAGATTGGTTATTACCCCATCATTTACTCCTGGACTATATTCTTATGGGTCAGATAAACGTGGTAAAAATGGCAAAGGATATTCTAAGCCCTTGGGACAAATTCTACAATTTAAGTCTCAGATTGACTTAGGATTAGATATCGGTTCCCTGGGAGTGTTGTCTTTGGGTGCTAGTCATATTTCCAATGGTGATTTGGCAGATCATAACCCGGGCGTAAATAATTATCATTTCAATTTTACAAAAATATTTTAACTTTCTATGAAACTCAGCGACTGTCATAATGTTGGTGATTTTCGAAAACTTGCAAAACAAAAACTTCCCTCTCCAATATTTCATTACATAGATGGAGGAGCCGATGACGAAGTTACCTTAAGAAGAAATACAGAAGCTTTTGAACATTGTGATCTGATACCTTCTGTATTGACAGATGTTAGCAGCGTGGACTTGTCAACAACAGTATTGGGACAAAAAATAAAATTTCCCCTTTTTTTATCGCCTACTGCAATGCACCAATTGTACTATCACGATGGAGAAGTAGCCACAGCTAAAGCTGCTGAAAAATTAGGAACTTTTTTTAGTTTATCTACGATGGCAACTACAAGTATCGAAGATGTTTCCAAAGTTTCTGATGGTCCCAAAATGTTCCAATTGTACATTCATAAAGACCAAGGCTTAACAGACAATCTAATTGAAAGATGCAAAACATCAAGTTTCAAAGCAATGTGTTTAACGGTAGATACGATTGTTGCAGGGAACAGAGAAAGAGATCATAGAACTGGTTTTACTACACCACCATCTTTAACATTATCTAGCCTCTTAAGTTTTGCAACGCACCCAGAATGGAGTCTGAAATATTTATTAGGGAAAAAGTTTTCATTAGCAAACATTGCCCATATGACGAGCAAAGGAACCAGCATTGAAATGTCCATTATGGATTATATAAACCAACAGTTTGATACTACTATGAATTGGAAGCATGCCGAATATGCTATTAAAAAATGGAATGGCCCTTTTGCTTTAAAGGGAATTATGTCTGTAGAGGATGCTAAAAAAGCAATAGATATTGGAGCTTCAGCCATTATGATTTCTAATCATGGAGGAAGACAACTAGATGGTTCCAGAGCTCCTTTTGATCAGCTGCAAACTATAGTAGATGCAGTAGGAGATAAAGTGGAAGTTATATTAGATGGAGGAGTTCAGAGGGGAACTCACGTATTAAAAGCTTTAGCTTTAGGAGCCAAGGCCTGCTCTATAGGAAAAGCATATTTATATGGACTAAGTGCCGGAGGACAAGTCGGAGTAGAGCAAGTAGTTGGCAAATTAAGGGATGAGATTCAAAGGGGAATGACATTGATGGGCTGTAGATCGGTAAAAGAATTAACTAAAGATAAAGTTTTGTTCAGGTAAACGATATGAAAATTGCCCAAAGCTTTTCTAGATTAGGAACAGAGTCAGCCTTTGAAGTTCTTGCTAAAGCTAAAAAGTTGGAATCGGAGGGACAAGAAATAATAAATCTTGGAATTGGCCAGCCTGATTTTAGAACTCCACAGCATATTGTGGAGGCAGGAAAAAAAGCTTTAGAAGATGGACATCATGGTTATACAGCTGCCAATGGGACTCTCGAATTAAGACAAAGTGTATCTGCTCATATTAAAAAAATGTATTCAGCTACCATTGACCCATCCAGAGTACTAATCACACCTGGCGGAAAACCAACTATGTACTTTGCCATGATGCTTTTTGGAGAGCCTGGCGCAGAAATTATTTATCCAGAACCTGGATTTCCTATTTATGAATCTATGATTAATTATTCTGGAGCCAAAGCAGTTCCCATGTATTTATCAGATAAAAATAACTTTTCTTTTAATGTCAAAGAAGTCTTGTCCTTAATTAATGATAAGACAAGGTTATTAATTTTAAACAACCCTCAAAACCCAACAGGAGGATTAATTCCCAAAGATCAAATTGATGAACTAGCTAAAGGATTGGAGCAATATCCTCATGTGGCTATCATGAGTGATGAAATTTATAGTAGACAAATTTATGATGGAAATAAAATGCCCTCTTTTTTTTATTATCCAAAATTATATGACAGGTTAATTGTATTGGATGGTTGGAGCAAAACATATGCTATGACCGGCTGGAGACTTGGTTGGAGTGTTTGGCCCGAACAATTAATTGAGCTCGTAACACGAATGGCAATTAATAGTTATTCTTGTGTTTCTGCAGCAAATCAAGTTGCTGCCATAGCAGCTTTAGATGGCCCACATGATTTTCTTGAAGATATGATGAGTAAATTTAATAAAAGAAGAAAGCTAATTGTAGAGGGATTGAATTCTATTAATGGAATTAAGTGTAATAATCCAGGAGGGGCGTTTTATGTCTTCCCCAATATTAGTGAAACAGGTCTAACAGGAGCTCAGTTTGCCGATAAATGTCTCTATGAAGCGGGTGTTGCAATTGTTCGAGGTACTAGTTTTGGAAAATCAGCTAATGATTTTGTAAGGTTTAGTTTTGCAAATTCTTACGAAAACATTGAAAAAGCTCTAGAAAAAATAAAAAATATTTTATAATCCTTCCACAATTTGCACTGAATTATCTGTAAAAAGTGTTAAATTTATTATAGTTTTGTAGCATGTCTTTAGTTATGCCAAAGCCTGATGAGGCTACTTTATTAAAATCAAGTAGCATTATTAATGGTCTAAAAAAAATTTCCAAACATGTGCTTTCGGAAGAAGAAGAAAAGGCAGTTTATGAAACTGACGGTTTAAGTATTCATCGTCAAAAACCAATTGCAGTTGTATTGCCAGAGACCACAAAAGAAGTGAGTCTGATTTTGAAATATTGCTATGATAACAATGTAAAAGTAGTTCCCAGGGGCGCTGGAACAGGTTTATCTGGATCCGCATTGCCATTAGAAGATTCGGTCTTAGTAGTTTTGGGAAAATTTAATAAAATTTTAGAGATAGATTTTGAAAACAGGTGCGTAGTTACTCAGCCAGGCGTAACAAACTTATCAATTACAGGAGCAGTTCAACATGAGGGTTTTTATTATGCTCCAGATCCGTCTAGTCAGATGGCCTGTTCTATAGGAGGAAATATATCCACCAATGCTGGAGGTGTTCATTCCCTGAAGTATGGAGTTACTACTAACAATGTTCTTGGAGTAGAGATGGTTTTAATAGACGGAACTATAATACGGCTCGGAGGAAAAAATTTGGATGCAGAGGGGTATGATTTGTTAGGAGTTGTGACTGGCTCTGAAGGGTTGCTAGGTGTTATTACGGAAATTACAGTTAAGATTTTAAAAAAACCCCAATCAGTTCGGGCTGTTCTCATCGGCTTTGACACCAACGATGATGCTGGTAACTGCGTAGCAGATATTATTAGTACCGGGATTATTCCTGCGGGAATGGAAATTATGGACAAGCCATTAATTATTGCCACAGATAATTTTGCTAAAGCAGGATACCCAAGAGATGTAGAAATATTATTAATAGTGGAATTGGACGGAACAGAATCTGAAGTGAACACGTTAATTGAAAAAGTCTTGGAAATTGCAAAAAAAAATAAAGCTTCTTATAACCGTGCAAGCGAAAGCGATGAGGAGCGTTTACGTTTTTGGAAGGGAAGAAAGGCTGCCTTTACTGCCTTGGGTGCTATCTCACCAGATTACATATGCATGGATGGCTCTATACCTAGAAAAAAATTAGGTACAGTATTAAATGAAATAACTCGTTTATCCAAAAAGTACGAACTAGCTGTTGCAAATTGCTTTCATGCCGGAGATGGTAATTTACACCCACTCATTATGTTTGATTCAAATAATAAGAAAGAATTAAAAAAAGCAGAATCCTTTGGAGCGGATATTTTAAAATATTGCGTTAAAGTCGGGGGTGTTCTTACAGGAGAGCATGGTGTGGGAATTGAAAAAAGGGATCTAATGTGCGAAATGTTTAATAATGACGACATTCAACAACAGCTCAGTTTAAAGAAGGCGTTTGATGAGAAAAGTCTTTTAAATCCTGGTAAAGTTTTTCCAATCCTTCATAGATGTGCTGAAGAAGGAAGAGTTCATGTTCATAAAGGAAAAACAAGATTCCCAGATCTTCCCAGTTTTTAATGACGGATATTTACCGCCCAAACAACCAAGGGGAAATCTCTCAATTCATTTATGATTGTTATGAATTGAATAGACCAATAGAAATTATAACTTTGAATTCTAAGCCCATAGGTCGAAGTATTCAATGTTCACAAACATTAGATCTAAGTAAAAACAGTGGAATTATAGAATATCAGCCAGACGAACTTTATATTAAAGTTAAAGCCGGAACCCCTCTTATTGATATTCTAGAAGTTTTAAAATCCAAAAATCAAATGCTAGGTTTTGAACCGGTAGATCTTGGATATTTGTATAATGGAAAACCAAATTATGGGTCTATAGGGGGAGTGGTGTCCTGCAACCTATCAGGACCAAGGAGGTTTAAATCTGGATCTTTAAGAGATCACTTATTAGGATTTACAGCAGTAAATGGAAAAGGAGAATGTATTAAATCGGGGGGAACGGTAGTTAAAAATGTTACTGGCTATGATCTTAGCAAGCTATTGGCTGGATCTTATGGAACATTGTCAGTCTTAACGGAGGTGACTCTTAAGGTGGTTCCCAAGCCAGAATTTTCTGAAACTTTTGTGATGTATGGTTTGACACCAAAAGAAGCTTTGGAAGTTTTTTCTAAAGTAATGAAAACTTCTTTGGAGACTTCAGGAGCATGCCATTACCCAAAAAATAATATTGATTTTCTCCGTTTAAATGATTTAGACAACTCAAAGACAATCACTGCCTTAAGAATTGAGGGTCCAAAAAATTCAGTTCAAGAAAGAATTGAAAGTTTGAACAAAATGTTCAAAGACGTAAAAGAAAAAACAATTTTAGAAATTTATCAGTCAGATTTGTTTTGGAAAATTAGTGCAAATCTTGAATGCTTTAACAACTCACAAAAAATAGTTGCTAAAATCTCTCTTCCACCGACAGAAACCACTGGTTTTATTAGCCAATTTTGCGAAGATGAAATTATGGGTATTAATAATAAATATTTTGTAGAGTGGGCGGGTGGATTGATTTTTTTAGAGATTGGCAATGAGGACCCTTCTTATCTAATATTAGAAAAAATGAAAAAATTTTGCAAAGAAAAGAGTGCGCACATTACGATTATGAAAGCTGACAATACATTTAGGACCTCTGGATTTTTTCTTTCTAGCTCTGATGAAAATATCAAAATTTTAGCATCTAAAGTTAAACTTAGTTTTGATCCAAAAAGTATTCTCAACCCAGGGAAAATTTATGCAGGTATTTAATGCAAACTAAATTCACAAAAAAACAGCTAGAGGATCCAGAAATAAAAAATACGGAAGATATCTTAAGAAAATGTGTTCACTGTGGAATGTGCAATGCAACTTGCCCAACGTTTCAAGTGCTGGGAGATGAATTGGATGGGCCAAGAGGTCGAATTTATTTAATCAAAGATATGATTGAAAATAACAAGGCTCCTACTGAAAAAGTAGTAAAACACATAGACCGTTGCTTATCTTGTTATGCATGTATGACCACTTGTCCGTCGGGAGTAAATTATATGCACATTATAGATCATGGAAGAAATCACATTGAAAGAAACTACAAAAGGCCTTTTTTAGATAGATTGTTAAGGAGCATGCTCTCCTATGTTCTTCCTAGGCCCAATATATTTTTTTTACTTGGTTGGTTAACTAAAATTACAAAACCACTCTTATTTTTTATGCCAGGAAAAATTAAAAATATGGTTGCGTTGATGCCAACCAATTTTCCAAAAGCTCAACATAAAGTAAAAAATATTTTTAAACCCGAGGGCAAGACGGTTGCTAGAGTAATTTTATTAACAGGATGTGTTCAAAAGGTAATATCACCGCAGATCAACGATTCTACTATTAATATTTTAAACAGACATGGTGTGGAGGTTCATGTATCCCAAGAGGTGAGCTGCTGCGGTTCATTAAATCATCATTTGGGAAAAGAAAAATTAGCGCATAATTCTTTTATTCAAAACATTAATGCTTGGACAAAAATATCTGAAACAAACCCTATAGATGCAATTATTGTTAATACATCAGGGTGCGGAACAACTTTAAAGGACTATGGTTTTATTTTTCAAAATCACCCAGATAAAATTCTTAGAAAAAAAGCCAAGCAAGTTTCAGAATTGGCAAAAGATGTGACAGAATACTTAGGGAAAAATATAAAGCTTAATTTTATTAAAAATGAAAAATCTTATAAAATTGCTTATCATTCCGCTTGCTCTATGCAGCATGGACAAAAGGTTCACCAACAACCAATTGATTTATTAAAAAACTCAGGGAATACTATTTTAGAGATACCAGACGGACATTTATGCTGCGGCTCTGCTGGAACTTATAATTTGCTACAAGACAAAATGGCAAGCGAGCTTCTGATGAGAAAAGTAGAAAATATTGATAAAATTAAGCCAGATTTTATTTCAGCCGGAAATATTGGCTGCATTACACAAATTGCAACAGGCTCATCCATACCAATAGTGCATACTATAGAATTGTTAGATTGGTTCACGGGTGGTATCAAACCAAAGCAAATAGAGAAGGAATACAATGAAAAAAATATTAGTAACTAGAAATCTCTTGCCAGAAAATGAGAAAAGAATTTTGAATTTGTTTGATGCCACACTCAACCAAGAAGATAAAGTTTTATCAACTGAAGAAGTAATTTCTTTATCTAAAGACTGTGATGGAATTCTGTGTGTTGGTGGAAATAAATTTGACAAAGAAATTATAAGCAAACTTTCGTCTAGTGTTAAAATAATAGCAAATTATGCGGTAGGATATAACAATGTAGATGTTGATGCTGCAGAGGAACGAGGAATAGCAGTAACCAACACGCCAGAAGTTTTAACAGACGCTACTGCAGATATATCTATTTTACTTTTGCTTGGAGCTTCTAGAAGAGCTTATGAAGGAAGAAAGCACGCGGAAGCACAAAGTTGGAACTGGTCTACTAATTTTTTAATGGGTAAACAAATGTCGAATAAAAAATTAGGTATCTTAGGAATGGGTAGAATTGGAAGGGCAGTAGCCCAAAGAGCCAGAGGTTTTGGAATGGAAATACATTATCATAACAGAAATAAATTAAGCAGTGATTTAGAATTGGGCGCTAGATATCATAAAGATGCCAAATCTCTTTTTGCAGAAAGTGAATTTTTATCCATTAATTGTCCTGCAACTGCCGAGACTACAAATTTACTTAATGAAGAAACAATTAAATTTTTGCCAGACAAAGCGGTTGTTGCCAATGCTGCTAGAGGAGACATCATCGATGATAAGGCTATGATCCAAGCAATGAAAAGTGGAAAAATTTTTGCGCTTGGGCTGGATGTGTATAATGGAGAGCCAAAAATAAATGAAGAATACTTAAAGCTTGATAATCTTTTTCTACTCCCACATCTTGGAAGCTCAACTAAAAGAACTAGAATTGATATGGGTGATAGAGCTATAGATAATTTAGAAGTTTTTTTTTCTGGAAAAAAACCAAAGGATCAAGTTAATTAAGCAACTTTGAGTTGCATAAAAAAAAATCCCCCCCTCATTTCCTCTAGATTAGTAGAATTTTTTTAATTTTTTTATAGAGACAACCCTTATTTTTAGTGGTTATATATTCCCACTTAACAACTAACATGGGAGAAAATAACATGTCAACAAAAACTATTTCGTCTAATTCAAGACGGAAATTTTTTAAAGCAGCAGCGGTAACGGGTGCAGCAGCAGTAGCTACTGTAGCGATGCCTAACGTAGCTGCTCATTCGGCATCTCACGGAAAATCTGTGAAGTTGAAAATGCAAGCAGCTTGGCCTTCAGGAGCGAATATATTTTTTGAAATGGCACAAGACTATTGCAACATGGTGAAAGATATGTCGGGCGGAAGTTTGACAATTGATCTTCAGCCAGTTGGAGCTGTAGTTAAAACTTCAGAAATTGGACAAGCGGTAAGTTCAGGCATAGTTGATATGGGTCACTGGGTGACTGCATATTGGTATGGTAAGAACGCTGCAGCTTCTCTTTTTGGAACTGGTCCATCATACGGAATGTCATCACAAGAAGTAATGGCATGGATGGAATACGGCGGAGGAAGAAAGTTATATGAAGAAGCAACTGCTAAAGTTGGATTCAATTATACAGGATTCTTTCATATGCCTATGCCAGCACAACCTTTTGGTTGGTTCAAAAAGAACGTAACTAAAGTGTCTGATGTTAAAGGAATGAAATACAGAACAGTTGGTTTAGCGACTAACGTTTTGACTGCTATGGGAATGGTCGTAAGACAATTACCAGGTGGTGAAATTCAACCAGCAATGAAAACAGGTTTGATCGATGCTGCTGAATTTAACAATCCTACATCTGACTCACAGTTTGGAATGCAAGATGTGTCTAAACACTATCACTTAGGAAGTTTTCATCAATCTCAAGAGATGTTTGAAATTCCTTGTAATACAAAAAGACTCAAAAGCCTTTCACCTGCTCATCAAGCTATCTTAAAAAACGCTGCTTACGCTGCGAATACAGATAACTACTTTAAGGCACTAAGCAGATATACTGCTTCTTTGTCTGAGTTGATGAACAAGCATAAGGTTAATGTATACCAAACTTCTGATGCAATCTTAGCTGCACAATTAAAAGGCTGGGACAAGGTAATCGGAGAATTTGTTAAGAAAGACGCATTCTTTGCAAAAGTAGTAAAATCTCAAAAAGATTATGCTAGAAAAACTATGAAGTATTTGCTGATGAATCAGCCGAACTACAAGTTAGCATATGAAAATGAGTTTGGACCTATTGGAAAAGTTAAAATCTAATTAACTTTACAAAGTTAAAAAG
>Ga0307986_10000028_pt1 | contig 89363 bp, 91 predicted proteins | sample EllFjometageno82_FD_203170 | JGI IMG/M metagenome (GOLD analysis project Ga0307986, IMG submission 203170) | Marine microbial communities from Ellis Fjord, Antarctic Ocean - #82 | ecosystem: Environmental > Aquatic > Marine > Unclassified | place: Southern Ocean | collected 2014-10-09 | reverse complement strand
GATTTAAAACACCTACATCAATATCTCCTTTGATAAGGTTTGTTTTAATTGGTGCAACACCTTTGTAGGCAACAATTATTGGATCTTTTAGTTTTCCTTTTTTTGTAAAAGCAATAGCACTTACATCGTCAATTCCACCTGTATGCGTTGTTCCATACTTTAGTGATTTAGACTTCTGTACAGATATAAATTTTTTTGCATCTTTAATATCCGCCTTACAACTAACTACTAGTAACTGAGGATCGTCTGTTCCTCTTGCTAAAGGTTGCATATCACTTAACTTAACTTTTGTTTTTCCTAAAGCCATAGAAACAGCATGACCTGTAGTCCAAGTTAAAGTATGTTGACCATCTGCAGGTAATGACATCATATAATCCATAGATGTAGCACCACCGCCACCTTTTTTATTTACTAATTGCATGTCTTGCTTCAGAACTCTTCGAGCTCTTAGAAGCATCATTCTTGTAGTAACATCTGTACCACCACCAAAACCAGCATGTGTTATTGCTTGTATTGGATGACTGTCAGCTAGCGCCCACGAACCTAGAAATGGAATTTCTACTATCAGAACAATTGCTGCTAACAAAGTTTTTAACGTTTTTTTCATTTATACCCCTTAGTTAATTTATTTTTAATATTAAGAATTTAAACATAGTCTGATATAAAGAGTCAAAAGTATTATGGAAAACAATAAGCCAATAATAGGCATACTACTGGGAGATCCGTCAGGAATCGGACCCGAGCTAATTTCAAAACTTCTACAACAGCAAGAAGTAAAGAAAGCAAACATAATTATAATAGGTGAAAAAAATGTTCTTTATGAAGCTGATAAGTTAACTGGATTTAATTCAAATTTAGAATATGTGAGCAATTATGAACAGGTAAAATTTAACGGAAAAAATAAATTTTTCTTAGACATATCAGAAGGAAAAAATCATAGTTATAAAATATCTAAAGCCTCCTCTGAATCAGGACAAAGTGTTTTGAATGCACTTAATTGTGCTTTAGATTTAGCTAAGACAAAAAAAATTGACGCTATAATTTTTGCACCTTTTAATAAAACAAGTATGAAGCTTGGTGGAAGTAAGTACCAAGATGAACTTCATTTAATGGCTGACAGATTAAACGTTAAGAATTTTTTTTGTGAATTTAACGTAATTGATAATTTTTGGACTGCAAGAGTTACCTCTCATATACCAATTAAAGAAGTGCCTAAACATATTAAAAAAGAGAATATTATAAAACCTATTAAATTAATTAATGAGGCTATGAAATTAAATGGTATTAAGAATCCTAGGGTAGCTGTTCAAGCGCTTAACCCACATGCTGAATTTGGAGATGAGGAAGAAGCAGAAATTATTCCAGCAATCAACGAAGCAAAAAGTTTAGGCATCAATGCAGATGGTCCACTACCTTGTGATACATCTTTTATTACATCTTTTAAAAATAAAAATCATGATTGTATTGTAGGAATGTACCATGATGCGCTGCAATCGGGTCTTAAAGCTTTTGGTTTTGACAGAGGAATAACAGTTCAAGGTGGACTACCTGTTCCTATAACTACTCCTGCACATGGAACTGCCTTTGACATAGCAGGGAAAAATATTGCAAATTTAGAACCAACTTTGCAATCTTTTAAGATTGCAGTTCAAATGGTTAAGAACAAAATTAATGAGTAAAATAAAAAATATCAAAACTACAGTTTATCAATGGAAAGGAAAGACAGTTCCTCCTCAAGGCAATTTTTGTACTAATGCCTCTGATGTTTTATATGAAAAATCAGATTCTATGGGATCTTTTAGATTCCATGAATGGTTAGTTTGTGAGATAGAAACTGAAGATGGAACAATAGGTATTGGTAACGCTGCATTAGCACCAAAAGTTACTAAGATGGCGATAGATACTTATTTAAAACCATTAGTTATAGGTGAAAGCCCTTTTGATTATAATTATATTTGGGAAAAAATGTACAGAAGAACTCACGCTTGGGGAAGAAAAGGAATTGGTATGATAGCAATATCTGCAATAGATATCGCGATTTGGGATTTGATAGGAAAACTTACTAAGCAGCCTGTGTTTAAATTACTGGGTGGAAGAACTAAAAAAAAAATACCTGTTTACGCATCTAAACTTTATAGCCAACCGTTAAAAGATTTACAAAAAGAGGCTGAGTTATATAAATCTCAAGGTTTTACAATGTTTAAAATGAGATTTGGTTGGGGGCCAAAAGATGGGGCAGAAGGAATGAAAAAAAATATTCTGTTAGTAGAAGCTTTGCGGGAAGTTATAGGTGAAGACACTGATCTTATGATGGATTGCTATATGGGATGGAATTTAGATTATGCTAAAAGAATGATACCGAAATTAATGAAATTTAATCCAAGATGGTTAGAAGAGCCAGTTATAGCCGATGATATTCATGGTTATGCAGAACTTAATAATATGAAAGCTATCCCAATTTCTGGAGGTGAACATGAATTTAGTTTAATGGGATTTAGACAATTATTGGATTTAAAAGCAGTAAGCTATATTCAGTACGACACGAATAGAGTTGGAGGGATTACTGCTGCTCATAAAATTAATGCACTAGCGGAAGCATACCAAATCCCTGTTGTTCCGCACGCAGGTCAAATGCATAATTATCATTTAACTATGTCAAATTTAAATTGTCCTATTTCAGAATTTTTTCCCGTACATGATGTAGAGGTTGGCAATGAGTTGTTTTATTATATATTTGATGGAGACCCAAAACCAGAAAATGGATTTATAGATCTTGACGACGATAAACCAGGTCTCGGTCTAACAATTTCTAAAAAGTTTGAAAAAGATTTTAATATTATTAGTTAAATTTACTAAATAGTCAGACTTAAAAATTTAAATCACTAACCTTTTGATCTGAATAATTTCTAAAAAAATAAAAGATCTAGCGTAATTTGTCCGTATTAAATCAGAAAAAAAGCTTTTTTTTATATTCAAATGCATGTATACAAATCGCGTACTAAATAAATGAGTGGGAAATAGTTGAAAATCACTAACTGTACCTGCAACAGTAAAAACTTCGGTTTGAGTCTGAGCGCCACCTAGTATAGTCCGCTGTTGAATGATGGCCAGTGTTAGCCTAGTTCTGCAATTTGAAATTAACATCGGCATAATGTTAACAGTGAAGCATAAAGCTTCACAAAACAAATAGGCTGATATGAAAAAAACTTTTATAATTTTAACAATCTCTCTAACTTTAATTTCTTTTAGCAAAATTTTTGCTGAAAATACTCCTACTGTAGTGATCTCAGCAGGAAAAACACCTCAATCTTTAAGCACTGTTGGTACTAACGTTACGGTGATTAGTGGAGACACCATTAGAAATTCATCAGAAAAATTTTTAGGAAATATTATTGACGGAAGCACTTCTGGTACTAATATATTTCAAATGGGTGGTGATGGAACAAATATGGGTATTCAACTTCGTGGCTTAGAAAAAAGATATTCTACAGTTTATGTTAATGGAGTAAAAATGTCAGACCCAAGTACACCAGATAATAGTTTTTATTTTCAGCACATCATGAAAGACTCGATAGAAAAAGTTGAAATTTTGAAAGGTAATCAAAGTTCTCTTTATGGAGCAAACGCTATTGGTGGAACAATACATATATTCACAAAAAAAGGTAAAGAAGGTCACCGTTCAAACGTCACATTAGATGGCGGATCAAATAATACTAAAAGCGCTTATTACTCTGTTGATGGTGTTAATGATAAAGTAGATTATTATTTAGGTCTTAATAAGTTTTTAACTGGTGGAATCTCAGCTAGGAATGATGACGGTGAATCCGATAAATATAGAAATGAAAGTTTAAATGCTAATGTTGGATATAAACTAACTGAAAGTTTAAGAATTGAAAATTCTCTAGGATACACAAACACTGATTTAAAGTATGACGCGGTAAACAAAACAAAAACGGACGTCGTTGACAGAAGTGATGATATTATAGCAAATTATTCTCTAAAGGTAGTACACGATGGCGATAAAACTAGTAATATCTTAAGTTATAGTAAAATGTATAGCGAAAGAGATACAACTCAGACCGATGGGACCAAACAAGGTTATTTTGGTTTTAGAGATGCTATTAATTATACAGGAACATATAATTTTAGTTTAGATAATAGATTGGTATTTGGAACAGAAGCAGAATTTGATGCCGCAAGAATGGATGTAGATTATTTTCCAGCTCCCTCATTCGCTCAATCAGCATTTGACAAACGTGCAACTGAACATCTTTTCTCTCAGTTTTTTGACTATCAATTTAGACCTTTAGAAAAATTGTATGCAACATTTGGGCTAAGAAGCGATGAACATTCCATTAAAGGAAGAGAGGCAAGTGGTAGAACCACGCTGGCCTACCAATTAGATAATGTTAGCACGATAAGATCTTCTTTGGGCTCAGGAGTTAGGTTTCCAGCTTTATACGATCTTCATTTTGGAGGTAATACCTCAACCAGTGGTGCCGCTGATAATTTGACAATAGCAGAAATTGGGCATGAAAGAGGAAATAGTTTTGATGTTGGGTATGAAACTTATTTAGATAAATTAGATTTAAATACAAATATCACCTATTTTTATTTAGAACAAAAAAATGCTCTTACTAGTGATTCAAGAAATAACTTTAATTTAAATAATACTCATGGAGTTAATACCAGTAAAGGAATAGAGTTGGGTCTTGACTGGAAGCCTGAAGGCAAAAAATATAAAGTAGATTTTGACTACACTTATACCAAAACATTTGACTCGAACAATTGTAACTCTGGTGGTTGTGATATAGAATCTAGTGAGTTGGGTGATGCAAAAGTTCAAGTACCACAGAATGCATTTTCATCAGCCATTACACACAATACTCTTCCAGGCTTAACAAATTCTATACAAATAAAATTTGTTGACGAAGTAAGATCTTTTGGGGATACTAATAATTCTTTTGCAGATGTAATTTTAGAAGATTACACTACAATCAACTTAAGATCGAATTATCGTTTGTATGATACATATAATCTAACTTTTGATGCAAATAACATATTTGATGATAATTATGAGCAATCACATGGATATTCATCTGTAGGTCGTTCTTTCAATTTGGGAGTTAATAGGGTATACTAGTACCATATGAAACAAAGTACTATATGTCTTGGTATATTTTTAAGTCTCGCGTTGAGCAGATTTATTCCGCATCCACCAAACTTCACAAGCCTTATAGCATTAAGTTTTTATATTCCTGCTTTTTTGGGATTAAGATACTTACCTGTTTTAATAATTAGCTTTGCAATTACAGATCTAGTTATAGGTTATCATAGTGGAACTCACTGGACATGGGGAAGCGTTTTATTAATTGGCTTGCTCTCTGTTTATTTTGTAGAAAATATTAAAACAAGATTAATCGGAGCTACTGCGGGAGCAGTTGTTTTTTTCGTAATAACTAATTTCGGTGTTTGGACATCTGGAATGTACGGCTACACAGCTCAAGGACTATATACCTGTTTTGCTTTAGCTATTCCTTTTTTTGCCTACAGCTGCATATCAACTTTATTATTCGCGATTATGTTTGAAACAGTTTACAAATTTTATAAAACTAAATTTGCTCATAATTAATTCTAAATTATTATTTTGTATTATCGGTTTAAATAATTTTCATTAAAGAGAATTGAATTTTTTAATATATTTATAGATAATTATGAAACTTAAACTACCTAACGTCATTCCAGTTTTCCCTTTAAATGGAGTAATTTACTTTCCTAAAACTAGTCTGCCATTAAACATTTTTGAACCAAGATACTTAGCTTTAGTTAATGACTGCATAAAATCAAATAAATACATGGGTGTTATCCAATCAAAAAGAAATAGTGCAGACGTTTATTCGGTTGGGTGTTTGGGTAAAATAACAGAAAATAAAAAAGCTGAAGATGGAAGAATATTGATAACATTAATTGGTATCTCTCGTTTTGAAATTAAAACTGAGATAAATAATGATAAAAGTTATAGAGAATTTGAAATTTCTTATGATAAATTTAGACAAGATTTAGATCATAAAAAAGAGCAATTAAAAGAAATTGAACAAATTAGAGAATTATCTAAAAAGACTAATATTTTTTTTAAAAAAAATGGCTTATTGCTCAATTGGCAAGAATTTGAAAAATTAGATCAAGATCAAAGAATAAATACTTTAGCGATGATAGCTCCTATTTCTAATGAAGAAAAACAAACAATTCTAGAATCGGCCAATATTGACTCTAAAACTAAAATTTTGTCTGAAATAATAGAATTCTACTTACATGAAAACCCGACAAATAAATTAACAATACAATAATTAAACTGAAACGCCCTTATCTGATATTTTCTTACTTATTTTCTTAATAATTTCAAAATTATTAATATTTTCAAGTATTAATTTTCTTACCGGTGAAAAATATTTATTACTTTTAAAAAATAAGTTTGTAAGATTTATACCTAATCCTAAAATAGTATTTTCTGATTTTCTTGAGACAAAAAAATCTTCTAATATAAAACTACTCTTGAGGGATAAACCAAGCTTAAATGATTTTAATATTAACTCATTTAATTTTTTTATATCTCTTAAAACTAAATTAAATCCTTGTCCAGCCATAGGGTGAACGGTGTGCAAGCCGTCACCCAGAATCAATATATTATTTTTAAAATACCTAGTTTTTAAATTTAGATTAATTGGAAAAGACTCAATTTTTTCAACATTTTTAATTTTAAGATTCTTGAGTAGGTCTTTAATTTTTGAAGTTAACGTATTCTTTAAGAATTTATTATTATTAAAAAAAGAATCACTAACAGACCAAACAACTGAAAATGAATTTTTGCTGAAAGGTAAAATAGCAAGCGGCCCTTCTTTTAAAAAAAACTGACTGACTTTATTAATTTTAGAAGTATGATTAACAATTGTCGTTAATGCTAATTCCTTGTAATTTTTTTTGATCGATCTTCCTTGTGAAATTTTATTATTCAGTTTTGAGCGACTTCCTGTACTTAGAATTATTAGATCATAATAATATTTTTTATTGTTTAAAAATAGAGATCCATCTTCATAGTCAATGTCACTAATATTTTTTTTTATTAATTTAATATTTTTTTTTTTTATAATTGCTCTCTCTAATTCTATTTTTAGTTTTTTATTTTGAAATACGTACATAAGTTTTTTCTTTTCCTCTTTAAAATTTAAAAAGTTTTTAATATTTTTTTTATCTTCATAAAATAAATTAATTTCTTTACAGGGCCAAAAAAGAGAATCATTTTTAATATTTAATCTTTGTTTAAAAAACTGGTAGCTGCTTTCAGAGATCGCTGTTGTTCGATTATTATTTTTAAGTATTTTTTTTTGATTTTCACCTAGGTATAAATCAACTCTAATATTTTGCTGAGATAAGATTATAGCTGCTGAAAGTCCAGCTAAACCATCTCCAATGATACAAATTTTTTGCATGTTCATATTTTAAAAATTTTATCAATTTAATAAAAATGATACAAAGTAAATTAAATGATTCGTTATATAAATAATGATTTATAAAAATATTACTGATTTTTTAAAGGAACGAACTATTGAATTGTTGGGTTTAACCCTAATATCTGCTGCCTTATTGTTAGGTGTTTCTTTTTTTACATATTCTCCGAATGACCCAACTTTCACTTATGGAGCTGAAATTGTAACTGTTAATAATATGTTAGGCATTTATGGCGGATTAGTTTCTGATTTTTTATTACAAAGTTTCGGTCTACCATCCTTTTTAATTCTGATTACTATAATAATTTGGGGTGTAAGTTTAATTTTTAAAAAAAAAATAAAAAATATTCAATTTAAAATTTGTTTCTTAATATTTTACTTAATATTTTCTTGCATTTGTATTTATATAACATTTAACAATTCCTTTTGGTTGATTGGTAATGGAAACTCGGGTTTTGTAGGTCAAATTTTATATGATTGGATCTCAAATTTTTTGCCTAATTTAAATAATCAATATTTTGTTTTTACTTTTGTTGTTTTGAGTTTATATTTTTTTATTTTAGCTTCTAATATTAATATAAAATATTTTTGGTTTCCTGTCAGATATATTTTAAAAATTTTTAAAAAAAATGGCTCATTGGATGCATCTGATAACATTACCGATCAAACTGAATATTTAACAAAAAGTGAAGTATCTGCAGATGTTCCGCAACAAGCTTTTTCTTTTGAAAAAATTAAGGAGCCGCTTTCACCAAAAATAGATCCTTCAAGCTTTAAAAATTTTAAACTTCCTTCAGTAGACTTGTTGGAGAAAAAACCTTCTAAGATTAATTTACTAGATCAATCAATGAGTAGACCTGACGGGAAGTTTATAGAAAAAATATTGTTAGACTTTGGTATTAATGGAAAGATAACTCAAATTAATGACGGACCTGTAGTAAGTTTATATGAATTTGAGCCTGCCCCTGGTGTAAAAGTGTCTAAAATTATTAACTTATCTGATGATCTCGCTAGAAATACAAGCTCAACATCTGCACGAGTTTCTATTATACCTGGGAAAAATACGGTTGGTATTGAAATACCAAATGAATCAAGAGAAAGTGTTTATTTGCGGGAAATTATTTCTAATGAAAGATTTAAAAAAAAAGAAATTAAACTTCCTATATCTTTAGGAAAAAGTATTTCAGGCATACCTCTTGTTGGTGACCTAGTAGCAATGCCGCATTTATTAATAGCTGGTACAACAGGCTCAGGTAAATCAGTTTGCATTAATACTATTATAGTGTCACTGCTTTACAAATTAACTCCTGATCTGTGTAAATTTATTTTAATTGATCCTAAGATGTTAGAACTATCTGCCTATGAAGGCATTCCTCATTTGTTAACACCGGTTATTACAGACTCTAAAAAAGCAGCCTCAGCTTTGGGTTGGACTGTAAGAGAAATGAATAGCAGATATAAATTAATGAGCAAAGAAGGAGTTAGAAATATTGATGGATATAATGCAAAACATAAATACAAAATGCCCTACATCGTAGTGGTTGTTGATGAAATGTCTGATTTAATGCTAGTAGCTGGCAAAGAAATAGAAAATTATATACAAAAACTCTCACAGATGGCGAGAGCTGCAGGTATTCACATAATAATGGCGACTCAAAGACCGAGCGTAGACGTTATTACAGGAACAATTAAAGCAAATTTTCCTACACGAATTTCTTTCAGAGTGAGTTCAAAAATTGACAGTAGGACTATTTTAGGGGAACAAGGATCTGAACAATTATTAGGTAATGGCGATATGTTATTTATGTCTTCAGCAAATAGAATAGTACGTATTCATGGTCCTTATGTTTCTGAAAAAGAAATTGAGAAAATTACAAATGTTTTGAGAGCACAAGGAAAACCTGATTATATTGATGAAATAACTTTGAATGATAAAATTGATAACAATGTTTCAATAGCTGATAGTGGAAGTGACGAATTATATAATCAAGCATTAGATATTATAAAATCTGAAGGCAAAGCATCAACAAGTTTTCTTCAGCGTAAATTGCAAATTGGTTACAATAGAGCAGCTAGGATTATTGATATGATGGAAGAAAAAGGAATTGTTAGTAAAGCAAATCATGTCGGTAAGAGAGAGGTTTTATAAGTATTGTTCAATAAAATTTTTATATATTTAATAATTTTTATTAATTTATCACTAAAACTTTATGCTGATGAAAGACAACTAATTATTAATCGATTACAAGATATTAGTAATATCACTTTTGATTTTGAGCAAAAAACAAATGAAAAAAAAGAAATTGGAACATGTGTTCTTGTTTTTGACAACAAACTTTCCTGTGATTACAAAGACTCTTTTCAAAAGAGAATTCTAATAAATGATAAAACATTAGTTATTCATCAAAAAAGGTACGATAAAATTTATATTTATCCAATTTCAAATTCTCCATTTACTAAAATTTTTAATAAGAATAGTCTAGTAAACTTAATTAAAAATTCAGATTATCAATTGAATAATAATATTGAATTAACATATCTCAGTAAAAATAAAGAAAAAATTAAAATTTTTTTTGAAAAAGGTACATATAACCTTGTTGGGTGGCGTATAGTTGATCAACTACAAAATACAATTTACTTTTCTATAAAAACTAAACATATCAATAGTGAAATTAATCATAAAATTTTTAGAATTCCCTCTTTAATTAAAGAATAAAATCTATTTCTTCTTCTCTAAATATTTTTAATCCTTTAGACAGGTAGTTATTTAAAGCATGTTTGTGATCTAAGCTGCAGGTGTGTACCCACAATCTTTCAATATTCCGGTTAAGTACATTTTGTATGATATGTTTTAACAAAAAAGATCCAAATTTCTTACCCTGAAATTCTTTTAAAATACCCATTTGAATCAACTCAATTTCATTTTTATTTTTATGAAATTCTTGTTCGTAAAAACCTGCAAATTTGTTATTTATTTTCATAATACCTGTTTCTAGATTTTTATTATTTATATACTTTTTCCATTCTTTATCTGACCACAAAAGCCTATCTCTCCAAAAGTGATCTTTTCCTATCTGACGGTAAAAAAACTTATTTATATTAATATCTTTTTCAGTATCAAAAAAAAATTTAACATTTTTTGGAAAAACAATTGGTTGATTTGGTTTTTTATCTTTTTTTAATTCTAAAAAGAATCTTTGAACTTTAGGCATCCAATAAAATTAAACAACCATCTTTCCAATTTGTTCACCACCGAAAATATGATAATGAAGATGAGGAACTTCTTGTCCAGCATCTTTTCCAGTATTGCTGAGTACTCGGTAACCGCCTTCTTGGTTTGAAATTTTTAATATTTTAACGATATGTGTGATTGCTTTATTAAATTCTATTATTTCTTTATCCGATGCTTTTTTGATAAAATCATCTAAATCTACATATTCACCTTTTGGAATAACAAGTACATGTATTTTTTTTTGAGGATTAATGTCATGAAATGCCAGTACATATTCATTTTCATAAATCTTTTTACAAGGTATTTCTCCTCTAAGAATTTTAGCAAATATATTATTCTTTTCGTAACTCATTTACTTTTGCCTTTTTTTCAATTCTTCCATAACGTCTTCTATTTTGATGTTATTTGACTCAAGATAAACCATTAAATGATATATGACGTCCGCAGCTTCATGTGTCTTATTTGAGTTTTCGTTTACAGCGTCTATTAGTTCTCCTATTTCTTCTTTTACTTTTGAAACACTTAATTTTTTATCGTTCAATAATTTATTAGTATAAGATTGAACTGGGGAAGAATTTTTTCTCTCTCTTATAGTTTTAATAAGCTGTTCTAAGTTTTTAAACATACTATAATCTTACAGGAACATCCTTTGATTTTAAATATTCTTTTGTCTCTTTGATAGTATATTTCCCATAATGAAAAATGGATGCAGCTAAAACTGCACTTGCTCCACCTTTTTTTATTGCGTCACATAAATGCTCTAAATTACCCGCTCCTCCTGATGCTATTACTGGAATGCTAATTGACTTTGTAACAATATTAAGAAGCTCTATATCATAACCAGTTTTAGTACCATCTTTGTCCATTGAAGTAAGAAGAATTTCACCAGCACCATTTGCTTCCGCTTTCTTAGAAAATTCAATTGCATCAATTCCAGTTTTCTCTCTACCTCCATGGGTAAATACTTCCCATTTACCATTTGAAACTTTCTTTGCGTCAACGGCAACCACCATGCACTGAGTTCCAAATTTTTCTGATGCTTCTTTAACAAAATTTATATCTTTAATAGCAGCAGTATTAATAGACACCTTATCTGCTCCGGCTAAAAGTAAATCTCTTATATTATCTATCGTTCTAACACCCCCTCCAACAGTAAGAGGTACAAAACATTTTTCAGCGGTTTTATTGACTACATCAATAATTGTATTTCTATCTTCATTGCTTGCGGTAATATCAAGAAAACAAATTTCATCTGCTCCACCTTTATCGTAAATACTTGCTTGCTCAACTGGATCACCTACATCTTTTAAATCTACAAAATTTATACCTTTAACAACTCTTCCATTTTTTACATCTAAACATGGTATAACTCTATTTTTAAGCATCTAATTCCTTTGCAAGTTCTTCTAATTTTATATCACCATCGTATATAGCTTTACCAACTATAATACCTTCAATATTTTTGTTATTTAACTCTTTTGCTTTTTTAATGTCACTGACTGAAGAAACACCTCCAGAAATAATTACTGGACATTTAGACATCTCTGCAATCTTAACTGTTTCGTCAAAGTTGGGACCAACTTTAGTCCCATCCCTATTAATATCAGTATAAATTAACCTACTTACACCGAAATCATTTACTTCTTTTAAGAAATCCAACGTCTTAGTATTTAAATTTTCTTTCCAGCCTGCAACAGAAAGATTTCCATTTTTAGCATCTAATCCCAAGGCAATTTTATTTTTAAATTTAATACATGCTTCTTGAAGAAATTCTTTATTTTTTATTGCTGCACTACTTAGGATTATTTTATCTACACCTGAATCAATATACTTCTGAATACTGTCTAAAGATCGAACACCACCACCAACTTCGATCTTCAGATCGTATTTGCCTACTATTTCTTGAATGATGTCTAGGTTAACTGTATTACCGGTTAAAGCACCATCTAAATCTACAATATGCAAATTTTTAAAACCGTGATCTTTATATTTTCCTGCTTGGTCAATAGGTGATGTTTCATACTCAATTTTATTTTCAAAATTTCCTTTGATTAATCTCACACATTTTTTACCCTTAATATCTATTGCTGGAAATATTTTCATTTAATTTATAAATTTAAGAAATTAGTTAGAATTTTTATTCCAGTGTTTTGACTTTTTTCAGGATGGAATTGTGAACCATATATATTTTTAAACGAAACAGCAGCTATTATATCTTTGCCATAATTAGTTGTTATAGATACACTTTTTTTATCTTCAGGTATAAATTCATAGCTGTGAATAAAATAAGCATGATCTTCATTAATTACATCTTTGAAAACGCTAGAGGTATTTTCTATTTTTAGTTCATTCCATCCCATATGAGGAATTTTAAATTTTGATGAACCTAAATCTAATTTAATTACTTCACCTGGTATCCAATTTAATCCTGTCGTTTTTTCTATCTCATGGCCAGTAGTAGCAAACAATTGCATGCCTGCACAAATTCCGTAGATTGGCTTCTTCTTTATTAAAACACTTTCATTTAACTCCTCTTGCAGACCTTTAATATTATCAATACCATCTTTACAGGCTTTAAAAGAACCTTGACCAGGTAACACTATTTTATCTGATTTCTTTACATCGCTAACATCAGAGCTAACTTTGACTGAATAATTTAAATTGTTTTCAGAGTTTGCTTTTTCAATAGATTTAGCAATTGACCTTAAATTGCCAACTCCATAATCAACGATGGTTAATAGCATTAATATCTAAATTTTGCCTTTAGTTGATGGCACAGAATTTTTTATTCTTTTGTCTATTGTAAATGCATCTTTTAAAGATCTTGCTAAACCTTTATAACAAGACTCAATTTTATGATGGCTATTTTCTCCGTATATATTCTCAACGTGTAAAGTAATTCCTGCAGATTGTGAAAAGGCTTGGAACCATTCTTTAAAAAGCTCTGTGTCCATTTCTCCTAACTTTTCAACTTTTAAGTTAACCTTCCAAATAAGATAAGGTCGATTAGACACATCAATCGAAACTCTACTCAATGTTTCGTCCATAGGAATCACTGAAGAAGCATATCTCTTTATTCCCTTACGGTTGCCTGCGGCTTTATTAATAGCTTCACCAATTGCTATACCTGTATCTTCAGTAGTGTGGTGTAGATCTATATGTGTATCACCTTTAGCCTTAACAGTGATGTCAATTAAAGAATGTTTAGAGAGTTGCTCTAACATATGGTCTAAAAAACCTATTCCAGTATCAATCTTATATTTTCCTTTACCGTCAATATTAACTTCAACAGCAATACTTGTTTCTTTTGTTTTTCTTGAAATTTTTGCTTTTCTATTCATAAATTTTTAGTAAGATCGCTTTATGATATATAGAAAAATTCGCATTTTATCAATAATCACAAGTTGTCTATTGAAGATAGAAAATTAATAGCCACATACAACATATGAATACTAACGAAAAATGGCATGGAACTACAATTGTTTTATTAAGAAAGAACAATGAAACAGTGGTTGCGGGAGATGGACAAGTTAGCCTTGGCAACACTGTATTAAAAAGCAATGCTAAAAAAGTTAGAAAAATTGATAAACGTAATGTCATAGCAGGATTTGCTGGATCTACCTCTGATGCGTTAACTTTATTTGAAAGACTAGAAGCTAAACTTGAAAAACATGCTGGTAATCTTCCAAGAGCAGCTGTGGAACTTGCAAAAGATTGGAGAACAGACAAGTATTTGAGAAGACTTGAGGCTCTTATGGCTGTTGCTGATAAAAAAAATAGTTTTATTATATCTGGAACAGGCGATGTATTAGAACCAGAAGACAATATTATTGCAATAGGATCTGGTGGCAATTATGCTTTGGCTGCAGCAAAAGTTTTAATTAAAAATGATCTTTCAGCTGAAGAAGTTGCACGACAAGCTATAAAAATAGCTTCCGAAATTTGTGTTTTTACAAATAATAATATTACAATAGAAAAAGTTTAAAATGGTAAATACAACAAAAGTAACAAATCTAAATTTAATTAAAGAAGAAAAAAAAAAAGAGAGTTCTACAGTAAGTGCTTTATCGCCAAGAGAAATTGTTTCTGAGCTTGACCGATATGTAATTGGTCAAACAAACGCAAAGAAAGCTGTTGCGGTTGCGTTACGTAATAGATGGAGAAGACAAGCTTTAGATGAACAGATGCGTGAAGAAGTTTTACCAAAAAATATTTTGATGATTGGACCAACAGGTGTTGGGAAAACTGAAATATCTAGAAGATTGTCTAAATTAGCAGAGGCTCCTTTCATTAAGGTAGAAGCAACAAGATTTACAGAAGTTGGATATGTTGGAAGAGATGTTGAGCAAATTATTAGAGACTTAATTGAAATAGCTATAGCCTTAGAAAAAGAAAAAAAGAGGAAAGAAGTTCATGTTAAAGCACAGTTATTAGCGGAAGAAAAAGTTTTAGATGCTCTAGTAGGAAATAAAGCAAGTGTAGCTACTAAAGAAAGCTTTAGAAAAAGACTTAGAAGCGGAGATTTAGATAAAAACGAAATAGAGATAGAGGTAAATGAAAACCCATCTAATAATATGCAAGGGTTTGAAATTCCAGGTATGTCTGGAGCTAATATTGGAATGATTAATGTTTCTGAAATGCTTGGAAAATCTATGGGTCAAAAAGCAAAAAAAAAAAAAATGAATGTGAAAGAATCTCACGATATATTACTTGCACAAGAATCAGATAAATTAATAGAACAAGATAAAATTATAAGCCAAGCAAAAAAAGCAACAGAAGACAATGGCATAGTTTTTTTAGATGAAATTGATAAAATATCAGCACGTGGTGATCGTACTGGTGGAGACGTGTCTAGAGAAGGTGTTCAAAGAGATTTGTTGCCTTTAATCGAAGGCACAACGGTTAATACAAAACATGGACCTATTAAAACAGACCATATTTTATTTATTGCATCAGGAGCTTTTCAACTTGCAAAACCATCAGACCTGTTACCTGAACTTCAAGGACGTCTACCAATAAGAGTAGAGTTAAATGCATTAACAGAAGAAGATTTTAAAAGAATTTTAAGAGAGCCGGACAATAGTTTAATCAAACAATATGTTGCTTTACTAAAAACTGAGAATGTTCATTTAGAATTTACTGATGATGGTATTGATATTTTGGCAAAAGTGTCTGCAGACGTAAACGCATCAGTAGAAAACATAGGGGCAAGGAGGCTACACACGTTATTAGAAAAAGTTTTAGATGATATTAGTTTTACAGCTTCAGATCGTTCTGGAGAGAAAATTATAATAGATAAAAAATATATTGAGAAAAATCTTGGTGAACTAACAAAAGATACTGACTTAAGTAAGTTTATATTATAATTTTTTTAATTTTACAATAATAGCGCCTTCTCCCCCGCTAGTTTTAGGTGCTTGCTCTATGTTGTCTATTTTATCCGATAAATCTTTACTTGAATTTATATATTCTGGAACAGAGAATTTTAGTTTGCTTAATTTTTTAGAAACATAGGTGTTATGATCAGTATTTGAATGTAGACCTTTGCCAGTAATCAATAAAATTTCTTTAAAACCTTTTTCTTGACAGGTGATAATTAATTCTCTGACTCTTTGATTAGCTTCTAATAATGTGAAACCGTGTAGATCAAAACGAAATCTATGTTTTATATCAAATGATTTTTTATCTTCACCTTCTTTATCAAAAATATCTTTAGGGTTTTTTAGATATTCTTCCCAATCAGCTTTATCTATATTTGAAAGATCTTTTTTTTTTTTCACTTACTAATAATTTCAGCCAAGAACCAATTTGGATTTTTACTAGCAATATTTTTTGAAAATTTCCAATAATCAGTAACTGTCTTGATTATGTCAGGATTTCCTTCAATTACATTTTCATTATTGTCTTTTTTTACTGATATTATTTCACAAATAATTTTAACAGTCGCTATAAGCTCATTGTCTTTTTTTTCATATTTTTCAACATTAGACTCCTTTACCCCAACAAATGTAAGTTCCGATTTTATTTTTTCTTTGTTTCTGTGGTCAATTGCTTGTTCAAAATTAGAATAAATTTCCTTTGTTAAAAGTTTTTTGAGCATTTCTTTGTTGCCTTTCGCAAAAGAAGTTATGATACTTTCGTAGGCGATTTCTGCTCCTTTTAAAAATTCTTGTTTCTCTTTATCTTCTAAAATATTTTTTAAAACTGGCTCACTTTTTGTTTCAGCTTTAAATTGATTGTATTTTTTGTCTTCAAAAACATTAGAACTTTTACCTTCGTGCCCGGTTTTGCGGCCTAAAATATTTCTTAAACGCAAAATAATAAATCCTGCGATCATAGCTAGTAAAATTATATCAATAAAACCAAAATTGTTGCTCATTATTTGATAAATATACATTAATAATATAATTTTGTAAGAAGCAAATGAACACACTTTTACTAATAGTTATTGGAATTCCAATTTTAGAAATTATGCTTATGATTAAAATTGGGCAGCAAATTGGAGCACTTAATACTGTTTTAATAATTTTTTTTACCGCAATTGTTGGAATTCATTACGCAAAAATTGAAGGGATTAATACTATTAAATCTGGCATGGCCAATCTGTATCAGAACAAGACACCGCTTTATGAAATGTTTTCAGGCGCTTCTATAGCGATAGCAGCTATTCTATTAATATTACCTGGATTTATTTCTGATACAATTGGTTTTTGCTTACTTATTCCTATTACAAGAAAAATAATAATAAATTTTTGGTTAAAAAAAAAATACCCCAAAGAATCAAAAAAAAACGAAGAAATAATAGATGCTGAAATAATAGAAGAAAAGGATAAAGATGAATTATAAAATAGTGGGTAAATATATTAAAGAACTAAAATTTGAGATTCCCAACCCAAAAACTTTTTTTTTGTTAGAAAAAAATATCTCAAATTATAAAATAAATATTGATATAGGAAGTCATCAATTTAAGGAAAAAATTATTGAAGTTGTTATTACTCTATCTTTAAGTCCAATCATTGATGTGGTAGATAAAATTAATACTAAAATTGTTTTTTCAACTATTATAGAAATTGAAGGTGAACTTACAGATAAAAATTCTCTTGAGGAAATAGTTTTAATTAAAGTACCTAATGAAATGTATTCAGAGATTAGATCATTATTTATTTTATTATTTGAAAAATCAGGCTTTAACAAAATTAAGATTGAAGAAAAAATTGATTTTAAAGAGCTGTACTTAAAAAGAACTGTTCAATAATAGTTTTTTTTTAATTCCTTTTTTAAAAAATTATTATGTAGTATTATTTCTTCTGAAGTAGGTTTGATTATTTTTTTGCAGTAATTTTTATTTACATTCATTGCATTTTCTAAATCATTTTCTGAATTTTCATTAGAGAATATGAGTTTTGGTTCTTTGGCATCTAATAAATTAATGTAAACTTCTCTCAATAGTTCACAGTCTAACAAAGCATTGTGTTTAGCTCTTCTAGATAAGTCTATTCCAAATTTTTTACATAATGCATCAAGTGAGTTAGAGGTACCAGGAAATTTCCCACGTGCAACTTCTAGACTGTCAATAATATTATCTTTCTTGATTTCATTTTTCTGGATTAATTTTAGTTCGTAGTTTAAAAAACCAATGTCAAAGGACGCGTTATGTATAATAATTTTTTTGTCTTTAATAAATTCAAGAAACTCATCAGCTATTTTGTCAAAAGTTTCTTTGTCTTTTAAAAATTCAGTAGAAAACCCATGTATTTTATACGCTCCATCTGGAACAGATCTTTGAGGGTTTATCATCTTATGAAAGATTCTTTTTGTCGGTGTTAAATCGCGTGTTTCTATACAAGCAATTTCTACTATTTTATGCCTGTCATTCGGGGATAAGCCAGTTGTTTCAGTGTCTAAAAATACTTCATTCATAATTTCTTATTAGTTTTTTAACATTTTTTTTTAACATTACTAATGAATAATTATTATCAATTGTGAAATCACAAATTTTTCTCTTAACAACGGACGATAATTGTCTGTTGTTCAAAATTTCAAATATTTTTTCATCATTGTTTAGCTTTAAATATCTTTTTAACCTTATTTTTTTTTTTGCATCAACTAATATAACTTTGTCGAACAATTTACCTAGCTTACTCTCTATTAATAGGGGTATTTCTAAAATTAAAAATTTATTTTTTTTTTTTAAAAAGATATTCATTTTTTTTCTTACAAGGGGGTGAATAATTTTCTCTAGAATTTTTAATTTGCTTTTATTTTTTTTAACAATTAATTTTATTTGATCTTTTGTTTTTTTTTCATCTTTTAATTTGAATTTTCTAGCTAGCATCTTAACAAATTGACTATTTTTATATAAATTTAAAACAACTTTATCCGCGCTGAATAATGGATATTTTTTTTTGGCGATAAGCTGAGCAACTGTTGACTTTCCTGAAGCAATTGATCCTGTAATTCCTATAACGATCATTTTAATTCTGATGCTATTTTTTGTATTAGCTCTTCGTCTAGTTCAGGATTTAATTTATTCCACAATGAAAAAGATTTTTGTCCTTGGTAAATAAACATTTCTAAACCATTAAAAGTTTTAATTCCTTTTTTTTTAAATTTTTTTATCATTGCCGTTTCTTTTGGATTATAAATGATATCATAATAAACTAAATTAGGTTTTGTGTGCTTAAACTCTTGCTTAAAATTATTCTCATTTTCTAGCCCAAGACTTGTTGCGTTAATAATAATATCCATATTTTTAATTTCTTCGTCTATGTTTTCCCATTTTATGATTTCAACAAAAGGGTATCTCCTTTTAATGTCCTCTGCTTTTTTATGTGTTCTGTTGCTTATAAATATTTTTTTGACTCCTTTGTTGAACAGTGCATAAACAACTGAAGGAGCTACTCCACCTGCGCCTAAAATGATAACTTTATTATCCTTTAAATTTTGGTTTTTTAGTTTCTTTACAAAACCGTTTTCTATACCGTAAACATCGGTATTATTTCCAACAACTTTTCCTTCTTCATTCAGGCTTATGGTGTTTACAGATAATGTCTCTTTTGCGTCATCAATTATTAGGTCTAAAAAAGGTATTACAAACTGCTTATAAGGGACTGTAACGTTAATTCCATGCAACTCATTGTTTCTAATTTTTTTTATTACTCCTTCTATTTCACTTGGTTCTATTTCTATAAGAGAATAATTAGCTGAAATATTATATTTCTTGAACCAGTAGTTGTGAAGAATTGGTGAAAGAGAGTGTGATAATGGCTTGCCAATAATACCAAATTTTTTTTCTATCATTGAGTTTGTTTAATATAATCGATTACTTGTTTAATGGGCAAGCCCATGATTGAGTTTCTGTCTCCTTTAATTGTATCAAAAAGCTCTAAACCTCCTGCTTCTATCTGGTAAACGCCATATGCTAACAAAATTTCTGTTTTAATTTTTTTCAAATAGTCAGTTAATTGTTTTTCTGATAGTTTTTTCATTTTCAACTCTGATTTATCTGTAAAATTCCAAATCATTGCTCCATTTTTCGAAATACATACTGAAGTAATTAGATAATGTATTGATCCATTTAGTTTTTTTAACGTTTCTAAGGCCTCTTCTCTTGTTTTTGGTTTATTAATTAGTTCATTGTTTAAGCTTATAACGCTATCGGCTCCTAGAACTAGTTCATCTGAGTATTTGTTGCTAACTTTCGTTGATTTTAATTCAGCTAAATTTTTTGAAATTAAAATAGGATCTGCTCCAACTGCTAATAAAGAATCTTTAACTTGATCTTCGTCAATATTTGAGGGAACTACATTGCAACTTATGTTATTTTTTTCTAATATTTTTTTTCTTACACCACTTTTTGAGGCTAAAATTATTTTCATTTTTACTTCCTTTTCTTTATATCAAAAATTCTAATAACTGAAGCGGCTGTTTCTTCTACTGATTTTCTTGTTACATCAATAATTGGCCAGTTATATTTTTTAAACAATTTTCTAGAAGTTTCAATTTCTTTTCTAATAAAATTTAAATCAGAATAGTTTGTTATTTTAATTTCTTTCATAGCTTCTAGTCTGTTAGTTCTGATATCAGATAATCGTTCAGATTCTACGCTTAAACCTACTACACATAAACTACTAGTTTTTTCTTTGAGAATATTAGGTAGATTATAATTTCCAACCAAAGGAATGTTTAAAGTTTTATATCCTCTGTTAGCTAAATATATTGATGTGGGTGTCTTGCTGGTTCTACTCACTCCTAATAAAATAATGTCTGCATTTTTAATATCTTCTGTTCTCATTCCGTCATCGTGCATAATAGTAAACTGTATGGCCTCAATTCTTTTATAATAATCAGCATCAAGAACATGTTGTGCACTAGGTGTATGTGTTGCTTTTTCGTTTAAGAGTTTTGAAAAATTTAAAATTAAATTACCCAAAATACCAAAGCACGGTATTTTTCTTTGTTTACATTTATAAGATATATACTTGGCTAATTTTGTCTCTACAATAGTGTATAAAATTATTGAATTTTTTCCTTTTCCGTTTTCTTCTATGATTTTATCAATTTGGCTTTCTGTTCTAATAAAAACATATTCTTTTTTTTCGTAATTAAAGTTAGAAAATTGTGATTTTAGTGCGAGAAAAATTCTATCAAGTGTTTCACCCGTTGAATCTGAAATTAAGCTAATTTGGTATTTATGTCCCATAGGTAATCTTGTTAATAAATATATTATAACTTGTTGTTATACATTTTGTTTTTTTAATTAAACAAATACTCCACAAAACTTAACAAGTTTTCAACATTATATTCCCTGTTGGCATTTTAAAAACAAATTAGATTATTTCCTCATTAATTTTAATTTTTAATCTTTTAAAAGGTTTTATTTAACTTGTCTGTGGATCAAACTGTTTAAAAACATGTATAATTAATTATTACACTAACCAACATGACCTATATCAAATAATATACTTTTAAATATATTATTATATTAATGAGTAAATTAACAAACTGTATATTAAATAAAGATCCTTCTTGCACTCCGATTTGGTTTATGAGACAAGCAGGAAGATACTTACCAGAATTTAGAAAAATTAGATTATTAAATAAAGATTTTATCAAGTTGTGTTTAAATAGTAATTTAAGTTCTGAAATTACATTACAACCTATTAAAAGATTTAATTTAGATGCCGCTATAATTTTTTCCGATATTTTAATAATTCCATATGGTCTTGGTCAAGATGTTAATTTTAAAAAAGATCAAGGTCCGATTTTATCAGATTTTAATTTAAATTCTTTTTTAAATATTAGTAAAAACGATTTTATTAAAAAACTGAATCCAGTATATGAATCAATAAAAAAAACAAGACAAAATTTAGACTCAAAAAAATCATTAATTTCATTTGTTGGAGCACCATGGACATTAATTGTTTATATACTTGGATTAAAAAAAAATAAAAACCAAATCAACCTTAATAAGCTGAAAGAAAAAGAATTCGAAGTTAAAATTCTTATAGATAAAATTAACGAATACTTATGTATCCACATAGAAAAACAAATTGATGCAGGAGCTGATACAGTCCAGATTTTTGATTCTTGGGCAGGATTAATACCTGAAGAAAAGTTAGATGAATATTGCTATAAACCAAATCAAAAGATTGTTTATTTTTGTAAAAAAAATAAAATTCCAGTAATTTGTTTCCCTAAAGGTATAAATAAAAATTATTTACAGTTTGCTGAGCTAGTAAATCCAGATTGCCTGAGTTTAGATTATGAAGTAGATCCATTGTGGGCTAAACAAAATTTGAAAAAGTTTTGTCTACAGGGTGGAATGGATCCAAAAATATTGTTTAAAAATGAAGAAGAAATATTTAATGAAGTTGATAGATATTTAAGTATTTTTAAAGGAACACCCTATATTTTTAACCTTGGCCATGGTCTTCTACCGGAAACTAATCCTGACATTTTAAAAAAAGTAGTACAAAGAGTGAGTAGCTATAAATGAAAAAAGCGATTATTCTATTTAACCTTGGTGGGCCCGATAATTTAAATGCTGTAGAGCCTTTTTTATTTAATTTGTTTAACGATCCCGCAATTATTAGCCTGCCTACTTTGTTTAGATACCCTTTAGCCAAGTTTATCTCCAAAAGACGAACACCTATAGCTAAGAAAATATATAGTGAAATGGGAGGAAAATCACCAATACTAGAGGAGACCCAGGCTCAAGCAAATGCAATTGAAAAAAATCTACAAGATCAACAAGACGATTATAAATGTTTTATTGTAATGAGATGCTGGAATCCAAGAGCAACAGAAACAATAAATAAAGTAAAAAAATTTAATCCAGATCAAGTAATTCTACTACCATTATACCCTCAGTATTCAGGAGCTACGTCAGGCTCTTCAATTAACGAATGGATTGAGGTGTGTAAAAAAGAAGATCTAACAGTCGAAACTAAAATTATTTGTTGCTACCCAACAGAAAAGGATTTTATTTTATCATATTCTAATTTAATTAAAGAAAAAATAGATTTAAAAAAATTAAATGAAATAACATTAATTTTTTCAGCTCACGGTTTACCAGAAAATAAAATTAAACAAGGAGATCCCTATCAGTGGCAAGTTGAACAATCTGTTAAAGAATTAGTAAAAAAATTATCAATTAAAAACTTAAATTATATTTTAAGCTACCAAAGTCGTGTTGGTCCATTGAAATGGATAGGACCGTCTACAGAAAATGTAATTAAAGCTGAAGCAAAAAAACAAAAAATTTTAATTATTGTGCCTGTGGCTTTTGTTTCGGAACATTCTGAAACACTAGTTGAGCTTGATATTGAATATAAGCAATTAGCAGAACAAAATGGATCAAAAGAGTATATTCGTGTGCCAGCAGTTACCGCAAATCAAGATTTTATAAACTCTTTAAAGTCAAGTATCTTGCAAGCTAGCAACGGAGAAAAATTTACATCGTCAATTAAATGTCTTAAAAAATTTAAGAAATGTCCAAGACTCCAAAGCGTATAAAAAATGAATTATTATCTTTTATTTAAATCTTTACATTTAATTTCTGTAATTTCTTGGATGGCTGGACTTCTTTATTTACCTAGACTATTTGTTTATCACGCCGAAACAATTGGTAACAACAGACAAAAAGAAACTTTTAAATTAATGGAAAAAAGGCTTTTTTTTTATATTATGAATCCAGCTATGATTTTGTCATGGCTTTTTGGAGTTTTGTTAATACAATCTATCGGACTTGAAACCTTTGGTTATCTTTGGTTGCAGATAAAGATTATAATGGTTCTTCTGTTAACTTTATTTCATTTTTTTTTATTCAGCTGTCTCAAAAACCTTAGTCAAGATTATAGTAAATACTCCCCTAGGTTTTATAGATATTTAAATGAAGTCCCCACCGTTTTTTTAATAGGTATTATTTTTATAGTTGTTTTTAAGCCATTATAGGGCTTGAATTTTTGTAAAAAAGGCATATATTTAGATTTACTTACCTCATCAACATAACAATCACACATGAACCTAAAAGAATTAAAAAAACAAAATCCTGCTGATCTTATTTCACAAGCTGAAAAGCTGGGAATTGAAAATCCTAGCACTTTAAGAAAACAGGAAATTCTTTTTGCTATACTAAAAAAATTGGCAGAAAAAAATGAACAAATTACAGGTGAAGGTGTATTAGAACTTTTACCAGATGGGTTTGGTTTCCTAAGAGCCATGGAATCAAATTATCTACCTGGACCCGATGATATTTATGTAAGTCCTAGTCAAGTCAGAAAATTTGGCTTGAGAACAGGAGACACCGTTGAGGGAGAGATAAGATCACCGAAAGATGCAGAAAGATATTTTGCATTACTTCAAGTTAAAAAAATTAATTTTGAAGAACCAGAAAAAGGAAGAAATAAAATTGCTTTTGACAATTTAACACCTCTTTACCCAGATGAAAAAATAACTTTAGAAATTGAATCTAGTAAAATAGAAAAAAAACCAGACAATACCGCAAGACTAATAGATCTTGTAAGTCCAATTGGGAAAGGACAAAGAGCACTAATTGTTTCGCCTCCTCGAGCAGGTAAGACTATAATTTTACAAAACATTGCTCAATCAATCACCACTAATCATCCAGAGTGTTATCTGATGGTATTGTTAATTGATGAAAGACCAGAGGAAGTCACTGACATGCAGAGATCTGTAAAAGGTGAAGTTGTTAGTTCAACATTTGATGAACCTGCTTCGAGACACGTAGCGGTGGCTGAAATGGTGATCTCTAAAGCAAAAAGATTAGTTGAGCACAAAAAAGATGTAGTAATTCTATTAGACTCTATAACAAGACTAGGCAGAGCTTATAACGCAGTAATACCAAGTTCTGGAAAAGTATTAACAGGAGGTGTCGATGCAAATGCCCTGCAGAGACCTAAAAGATTTTTCGGTGCTGCCCGTAATATAGAAGAAGGTGGTTCTTTAACTATTATTTCTACAGCTCTTATTGATACCGGTTCTAGAATGGATGAAGTAATTTTTGAAGAATTTAAAGGAACAGGTAATTGTGAATTAATATTGGATAGAAAAGTTGCAGATAAACGTATTTATCCTGCGCTAGATATTACAAGATCGGGAACAAGAAGAGAGGAACTTTTATTTCAAAAAGATGATTTATCAAAAATGAATGTTTTAAGGAGAATTATAAGTCCTATGGGTACCATGGATGGAATAGAGTTTTTAATTTCCAAACTTAAAAATACAAAGAACAATGCTGATTTCTTTGATTCTATGAACAAAACAAGCTAATCCTTTTTTAAATTTTTGCAGAACTCTTCTGTGTTATTAATAAAATAGACATGAATATTTATGCTCTTTCATCTGGCGCAGGACCATCCGGCATAGCAATAATTAGGTTGTCCGGGATAAATGCATTAAAAATTTCTGAATTAATATCTAAAAAAAAAAATATAAAATCTAAAGAAATAAATCTTTGTAAATTTTACAACCCTTCTACTAACAGTCTAATAGATGAAGGGTTATTATTATCTTTTCCTGGTCCAAACAGCTTCACAGGTGATGATTTAGTTGAATTTCATATCCACGGTAGCAATGCAGTAATTTCATGTTTTTTGGATGTTTTATCTCAGCAGGTAGATTGTAGATTAGCAGAACCAGGTGAATTTACAAAAATAGCTTATCAAAATAATAAAATTGATCTTGTAGAAGCTGAAAGTATTGGAGATTTAATTCATTCAGAAACTGAACTTCAAAGACAACAAGCTGTAAAATTGGTTCAAGGGAACGCATCAAACTATTACAATGACTTACGAGAAAAACTTATTAAATCACTAGCATATATAGAGGCAAAAATTGATTTTGCGGAAGATGATTTACCAGAAAGTGTTTTAAAAGAAGTCCAAGTATCAATCAAAATAGTGGCATCAGATATTAAAAAAATCCTGGACGATCATAGAGTTGGAGAAAAAATTAGAGATGGTTTTAGAGTATCTATAGTTGGAGAGGTAAACGCTGGTAAATCCTCACTGCTTAACTTGTTATCAAAAAGAGATGTAGCTATAGTTTCAGAGGAAGAAGGAACAACCCGGGACGTTATAGAAGTGTATTTAAATATTGACGGTTATCCAGTTATTTTAGCGGATACCGCAGGCATAAGAGATTCCCAGAATGAAATAGAAAAAAAAGGAATATCATTAGCTATTAGCAAATCCAAAGAATCCGATCTAAGTTTGATAATGATTGACAACTCTTCTAAAAATATTGATCATAAAATTAAAAATTTAATTAATGAAAACTGTATTGTTGTGTTAAATAAATCCGATGTTGATAGTACACAAAATCATAATTTTAATAAAGTTGCAGCGGTGTTAATTTCAGTAAAAAAAAATAAAAATATTGATCAGCTTATTGCTAAAATAAAAGAAAAATTAAAAACAAAATTTATTTCACCTAATCACGTATTAATAACAAGGGAGAGACATAGAATTAAATTGAACGAATGTTTAAAAGAAATAAATAATTTTCTTAAAAAGGACCAAAATAAAGATATAGAAATGGCAGCTGAAGATCTTAGGCTAGCTACAAGACATTTGGGGAGTATAGTGGGAAAAGTAGATGTTGAAGAAATCCTTGATTCAATATTTAAAGATTTCTGCATAGGAAAATAATCAAAATAAGATCTTGTAAAATTATTTTAGAGTCGTACATTTAGTACATGAACGTTATGAGCTATGATGTAGTTGTTATAGGCGGAGGACATGCTGGATGTGAGGCAGCAGCAGCATCCGCTAGAATGGGTGTAAATACTGCCCTTTTTACACATAAAATAGAGACTATAGGTGAAATGTCATGCAACCCAGCTATTGGTGGTCTAGGTAAAGGACACCTCGTAAGAGAAATAGATGCTCTAGACGGTGTAATGGGTGTTGTAACAGATAAATCAGGCATACAATTTAGACTATTAAACAGAAGCAGAGGTCCTGCTGTAAGAGGCCCAAGAACACAATCAGACAGGTTTCTTTATAAAAAACACATGCAACAAATTTTATTAAATTACGAAAATCTTATTGTAATTGCCGATCCGGTAGTTAAGTTTTTATTTGATAATAAGAAAGGCAAAATTATTGGTTTTGTTTGCGCGAGTAAAAAACAAGTTTTTTGCAAACAACTTATTTTAACAACCGGAACATTCTTAAACGGATTAATACATATTGGCCAAAAACAAATACCAGCTGGTAGATTTGATGAGAAGCCTTCAACAGGTTTAAGCGAACAACTTAAAAAATATAAAATTAAACTTGGTAGGCTCAAAACTGGTACCCCCCCACGTTTAGATGGTAAAACTATTAACTACAATGAAATTGAAATGCAGCCTGCTGATTCTAATCCTTATTTTTTTTCTTTCTTAACTAACAAACTTAACAATAAACAAATTTCTTGCGGCATTACTCATACAAATAATGAAGTTCATAAAATAATAGCTGATAATATACATCTTAGCGCAATGTATTCTGGCAACATCAAGGGAACTGGTCCAAGATATTGTCCCTCTATAGAGGACAAGATTGTAAAATTTAAAGAAAAAGAACAACATCAAATTTTTCTAGAGCCTGAAGGATTAAATGACAGTACTATTTACCCAAATGGAATATCAACATCACTACCAGAAGAGGTGCAGCTCCAAATGTTGTCTAAAATAAAGGGTTTAGAGCAAGTTAAGATGCTCAGAGCTGGTTATGCAATTGAGTATGATTATGTGGATCCGCGTGAATTAAACTCAACATTAGAAACTAAAAAAATTAAATCACTCTTTTTAGCCGGACAAATTAATGGAACAACAGGTTACGAAGAAGCAGCAGCTCAAGGATTAATAGCAGGGATTAACGCTGCACTTAAAGTAAAAAATGAAAAAAAATTTATACTAGATAGATCAGAATCCTATATTGGAGTTATGATTGATGACTTGATTACCAAAGGTGTATCTGAGCCATACAGAATGTTTACTTCTAGAGCAGAATACAGACTAACTCTCCGTGCCGATAATGCAGACCAAAGACTAACACCTCTTGGTATTAAAATTAACCTAGTAAAAAAAATAAGAGAAAAAAGATTCTTACACAAACAACAAAAATTAATTTCTGTCTACAATGTTTTGAAGTCTAAATTAATATCGCCTAATGCAGCAGCCAAACATTCTGTTAAAATTGCTATGGACGGAGTTAAAAGAACTGGTATTGAAGTATTGTCCCAGCAAGGTGTAACATTAAATAAGTTAAGAAAAATTTGGGATGATGTGCCCCAATTTGAGAACTCTATAGACGAACAAATTGAAATAGATGCTCATTATTTAGGTTATCTAAAAAGACAAACACATGATATTGCTGCTTTTAAAAAAGATGAAGCTATATCTATACCCGAGAATATTAACTATGATAAATTTAGCGGTCTTTCCAATGAAATTAAATCAAAGCTGAAATTAATTAAACCCAGGACACTAGGCCAAGCTTTAAGAATAGATGGCGTAACTCCTGCAGCAGTAATTATACTCTTAGCATTCATAAAAAAAAGCAGATATAAAGTATCTGCTTAATGACAGAAAAAGAAGTACACTCCATATTATTAAATAAGCTCAATTTTAGCCAGGATGCATTGTATAAACTTGATATTTTTTGCAAAGAGGTAATAGAGTACAATCAGAAATTTAATCTTATTTCCAAATCAACTGAAGATAATATATGGGAAAGACATGTCTTAGATTCAGCACAGTTAGTAAAGTTTATAGATTTTAAGGATAGTTTAAGCTTATCAGATCTAGGAACAGGTGCTGGATTTCCAGGCATAGTTCTAGCAATATTTAATAGAAATACTAATTTTCACGTGAAACTGTATGAGAAATCTAAGGTAAAGAATAAGTTTTTATCTTCTGTATGTAAAAAACTTAATATTAATGCTGAAATTTATGAAAATGATTTTAGATTACACGAAATTAAGACCAATTACGTTGTTTCAAGGGCTTTTAAGAAATTAGAGGAGCATATTCACATTTCACGTGAAATAATTAAAGTTAATCACAAACTTATCATACTTAAGGGTAGAAACGCAGAAGAAGAGATAAAAAAACTTAACAAAGTTTTAAATTATAGTTATAGTTTAGAAAAAAGCATTACTAGTCCAGATTCAAAGATTATAATAATTAAAATAACAAAATAAAATGAAAAAAATTATTTCAGTAATAAACCAAAAAGGAGGTGTCGGAAAGACCACTACAGTAATTAACCTTTCAACAGCTTTAGCTCAATTAGGAAAAAAAATATTAGTAATAGATTTAGACCCACAAGGAAATGCCACAACAGGTCTTGGAAGATCAAACAATGAAAACGAAAAAAATATCTATAAAGTTATAATAGGTCAAACTGACCTAGAAAAATCAATACAAAAAAGTTGTGTAGAAAACCTTGATATTATTGGTTCTAATGTCAATTTATCAGGTTTAGAAGTAGAAACAGCCAACGATCCTAATAGAGCATTCCTTTTAAAAGAGATTTTAACTAAAAAAAATAAAGAATTGTTTGAAAAATATGAAAATATTTTTATTGATTGCCCCCCATCACTAAGTTTACTTACTATTATGTCCTTAGTTGTTGCTGAACAATTATTAGTTCCACTTCAAACAGAATTTTTTGCGTTAGAAGGAATTTCACAGTTGGTAAAAACAATAGAAAGAATTAAGATTAATTTAAACCCTACGTTGGAGATTAGAGGAATTCTTTTAACCATGTTTGATAAAAGAAACAAATTATCGACACAAGTGGATGATGAAGCTAGAAAATATTTTAAAGAAAAAGTTTACAAAACAGTTATACCGAGAAACGTAAGATTGTCAGAAGCACCATCGCACGGTGTCCCTTGTATTATTTATGATAAGGCATGTCTTGGAAGTAAGTCTTATATTAATCTAGCTAAAGAATTTATTGAACAGGTAGATAGAAAGGAAGCTGATGCCTGATGATAATAATAAAAAAGGTTTAGGTAGGGGTTTAATGTCTTTATTCGGTGATCAGGATGAAAATACTATCAAAAATGAAAGTATTGTAGAAAAGATTGATAGTAGTGGTCCATATTTTCTAGCATCCATAGGCGATTTGAGCAGAAGTAGATTTCAGCCAAGAACTTATTTTGACGAAAAAAAAATAGAAGAATTATCTCAGTCTATTAAAAAAAATGGTTTGATCCAGCCCATAGCTGTAAGAAAAAGTAAAAATGGAAGTTATGAAATTATTGCAGGTGAGAGAAGGTGGCTTGCTGCTCAAAAAGCAGGACTACATCAGGTTCCCGTAATAATACTAAACTTAAATGATACTCAATCATTAGAATTAGCAATAATAGAAAATATTCAGAGAGAAGACCTTAACTCAGTCGAGGAAGCTAAAGGTTACGAAAGATTAATAAAAGAATTTAAATATGATCATGAAAAATTGTCAGAGTTTATGGGTAAAAGTAGAAGTCATATCAGCAATACTTTACGCCTTTTATCTTTACCATCTGAAGTAATCAAAATGTTGGAGGAACGAAAACTAACAGCTGGTCAGGCTAGACCACTTATAGGGAGATTTAATGCACTTCAGATTGCGCAATCTATAATTAAAGAAAAACTTAGCGCTAGGTCAATTGAAAATTTAGTTAAAAATGAAAAGGATAGAGATAAAAATAAACTAAGACCTCTAAATAAAACTGATCCAAACATTCTATTAGTTCAAAGAAAATTAGAAGAGCGCTTAGGTCTTGATGTCAAAGTAGTAAACAAAAAAAATAACTCTGGAAAAATAATTATCAATTACTCTAATGTTGATCAATTTGAAATGATAACAAGCTTACTTAAGAAGAAGAAATAGAAGCTTTAGTTGTAAGAGTAATTATAAGATTCTTTATTACAACCCCATTATTAATTTTTGAATTCTTTTTCATTAAAATCTCTATATCCGCAATTTCATTTGCCATTATGTCTAGTTTTTTTAAATCCCATTTCTCTAGTTGTTGAAGATAAACAGGTTTGTCTTTCCAAAAAACTGGAGGCTTTAAATTGGCCAATGTTTTTTCATAATCTTTATATATTTTATTTGATGTTTGTATTTCTTTAAGCTTCAGAACTCTAAAATTGAGACTATTTAAATAAAAAAAACTATCTTCAGGTAAAATATCAATCTCTGAAAGCAACTTATTAGTTTTGTTTTTTTGTCCTATCAGTGCATTGTCCCTTATATCATCAAAATTTGTATTACTTTTAATATTTAAAATTTCTAAAAGATCTTGTTTGTTAATTTTTTCGTTCTTAAAATAATGTTTTATTTTTACTATTTCACTTTTTATTATTTTTCGATTTGCATTCGAGTTTGTTATTATTAAATCAATTATTTCGCCTGTTAGACCTCTAAACCCTAATAATTCTTTATTTACATAATTACTTAATGTTTTATTGTTATCTTCGTAACAGGCCAATATTGCTAAATTTTTTTCTTTTTCAAAAAAATTTCTTAATATTGATTTTTTTTCTAGATTGTCTGAAAAGATGTAAATGTTAACATTTTTTGTTTTTTTTAATAAAGATTCATTTAATTCATTAAAAATTTTATCTGTTGCATATTGTATAAAGATTATTTTTTTTTCATTAAATAATGATTCATTTACAATGTTATTAAAAATAATATTTTTATCTTTGATTATTTCATTTTCAAAAAGATTTATTATTTCTGATCCTTTATTGGTATCCCTTAATCTCGTCTGAATATCATGTTTAATTCCCTCATTTTCTCCATACAATAAGACTGCTTTATATTCATTCAGTAAATTAAGATTTTGTTCAACAATATAACTTTTTAGTATCATTTAATTTTTACCAAACAATATAATAAAATTTGTTATCTCATCTGTTAGTTTGTTTACGCAATTTTCCGCGGCAGTTCTTTTTCGACTTATTGTATCAGAATGGTTTTTAGCTACATTGTAATTAGAACTTGTTGAAAAAGTTTTTTGTATGATTTTTCCATTCAAAATATTTTTAAGAGTTAAATTTGCATTAAAAAATAATGTATATCGCTCTGTTTTCCCTCTAGAATCTTTGATTTTGTCAGTTATCGTTTTACTAAGAGTTAAATTAATATCGTATTGGTTTTTAGACTGCGGATTATTTTCTGAAATTAAAAGAATATTATTTTTCAATGTATATGCAAAACGTGTCTCCCCGATAATATTCACGTCTCTCAAATATATCTCTGAAGCATCTTGTTTAATTGTTTTAAAACCACAAGATGTTAAGAGTAGCAGTAAAATAAAAATAGATATTTTTTTTTTTGACATAAATTTTATTTCACAAGATAATTTATTATTCTATTTTTAACAAATACAGTTTTTATAATTTTTTTGTTTACTAAACTATCATTAATTTTCTTGTGCGTTTTACTTTCTTTTATAAGATTATCCTTATCTAAATTTTTTATAACTTCTATAATTTCCCTAGTTTTACCATTTATTTGCACTGCAATTTTGATTTTTTGATCTAATATTATTTGAGTATCAATCTGTGGCCATTTATCTATTTTTGTTTCTCCTAGTTGCTCGAGGCATTCGTGGGCTAAGTGAGGCACAAAGGGTATTAGAATTTTCAACAAGTTTGAGAAATTTTTTTTTAAACATTTGTTACTTATTTGATCATCTATATTAATTTTAAATAAATTATAAATACTATAAGTATTTGCTATTACAACATTTAATTGAAAATTATCAATCAACTTGGTAATCTTTAAAATATAATTATTAATTTTTATCTCAAATTCTTTATCTTTTAGAGACTCTTTATCTTCACGTTTAATAATTAAATTATTTAAATTATAAATTTTTTGTAAAAATTTATAGGCTGCATTCACACCCTGATTAGACCACTGAATATCTTTTTCAGGCGGACTGTCAGATAATATAAACCACCTCACAGCATCAGCACCGAAAGTATTAATCATATTTTCAGGATCGATTACATTCTTTTTTGACTTAGACATAGATTCAGATTTACCAACTTTTATCTTAGTCTTATCTGAACTTTTGATGTAATTATTTTCGCTAATTTTATCAATCTCTTCGGGACTAACCCATTTATTTTGATCATCCTTATAAGTCTCGTGACAAACCATTCCTTGTGTGAAAAGGCCACTAAAAGGTTCTTTTTGTATTATATTTGGATTATTTTTTTTAACAATGCGCATAAAAAATCTTGAATAAAGAAGATGTAATATAGCATGCTCAACACCTCCAATATATTGATCGACAGGCATCCAATAATTTAAATCTTTAACACTAAATGGTTCTTCATTATTTTTTGGTGAGCAAAATCTCATAAAATACCAAGAAGAATCTACAAATGTATCAAGTGTGTCAGTTTCCCTAACTGCTGGTTGCCCACTTTTTTTATGTATCGTATTTTTCCAGCTAGGATGATTATCAAGTGGATTTCCATTTTTTTTTAAATCTACATCTTCTGGTAATTTGATAGGTAATTCTTTTTTATCAACCGGAACAACAGAACCATCTTTAAGATAAATCATTGGTATGGGACAACCCCAATACCTTTGTCTAGATACACCCCAATCTTTTAATCTGAAGGATATTTTTTTTTTCCCAATTTGTTTTTTTTCTATTTCTTCAATTATTTTTTTTTTTGCCGATTCAGTATCTAAATTATTCAAAAAATCTGATTTTATTAAAGTTCCATCTGAAGTATAGGGCTCTTTCATCTGATCACAGTTTAGAGATTTTTGGTTGTTTGATGAAACTACTTTTATGATTTCTAGGTCATATTTTTTAGCAAAATCAAAATCTCTTTGGTCGTGTGCAGGACATCCAAAAACTGCTCCAGTTCCATAGTCCATTAAAACAAAGTTTGCAGCGAAAACAGGTATTAGTTTATTTTTAATAAAAGGGTGTTTTGCTACTAGACCAGTATTATAACCTTTTTTTTCTGCATTTGCTAAAGCTTCTTCTGTAGTTCCTGTTTTTAAACATTGTTCTTTAAAATCTAAAAAATCATTTTTAATTTCAAGATTTTTGCACAATGGATGGTCCACTGAAAGTGCTAAAAAACTAGCCCCAAATATTGTATCTGGTCTAGTAGTAAAAATTTTAACCTTTTCATGACGGTCTAATAGTTCAAAATTAATTTCACAACCTATAGATTTCCCAATCCAATTTTTTTGCATTAATTTGACTTTTGATGGCCAGTTTTCTAAAAGACTAATGTCATTTAATAATTCATCTGAAAATTTTGTTATATTAAAAACCCATTGAGATAGTTTTTTTCTTTGAACGCTTACACCAGAACGCCATCCTTTGCCGTCTATTACTTGTTCGTTAGCTAACACAGTTTGTTCTTCTGGATCCCAATTAACGTAGCTTTCTTTTCTTGAAATAAAACCTTTTTCATAAAAATCAATAAATAATTCTTGTTGATGCTTATAATAACTTTCATCGCAAGTTGATATTTCAAGTTCCCAGTCAATCGACAGTCCCAACATTTTCAGCTGTCTCTTCATTTCAAATATATTTTTCTTCGTCCATTCTTTTGGATGAAGATTATTTTCTTTAGCTGCATTTTCAGCAGGGAGACCAAAAGCATCCCAACCCATAGGATGCAAAACATTAAAACCATTTAGATATTTAAATCTAGCTACAACATCACCAATAGTATAATTTCTAACGTGTCCCATATGTATTTTTCCAGAAGGATAGGGAAACATTTCTAGACAATAAAATTTAGGACTATCTTTCGACCTGTATGTTTTTGCCTTTTCAAATACAGGCTGCCACTTTTTTTCAATCAATTGAAAATTAAATCTTTCCATAGCTATAAAAGTTTATTTTTTTTTAGATTTAGACTTAGATAAATTTTCAAGAAGTGCAGCTTTTCTTATTATGGCCGTTAATAATTCTTCTTGGATTTTTGAATTTAAAATTTTTATAGAACAATTTGAGTTAGCGGCACATTTCTTTTGATGCACAATTACTTTTAAACTGTCGACACGCACTTCATTTGATAAAAATCTTAAAGTAATCTTCAAAGATTCATTCAAATTGCTATCGTTACCATACCAATCAGTTATAATCATACCACCTGAGTAATCTACAACTGTCAAAGGCAAAAAATCTAAAGTTTCTAAACTCGCTCTCCACATGGGATTTGAAGTACTAAATTCATAGTTTGTATTTTTATTTCGATTTAATACATTTCCAATAGACATACCTCTTCCCTCTTTTACATTTTGTTTAGCTCTTTCCAATGCATTGGTTGGTATTTTACTTGCATCTGATTTTTTCCCCCCGCAAGAAGAGACTAAAAAAAAGAATGAAAATAATAGAATTAAAAAATTATATTTATTGTTAAATTTCATATTATTAGTTTATTACACTATTTAGTCTTTTGGTCCCTGTTTGCTAGTAAAATAATGTTAGAATTAATCTTACTATACGGCTTTTTTATTATAACTTATTAAAGCTTAAAAAAATTAATGAGTTAATTAAAGGGATTTATGTGTTGTATTTATGCAACAAATTAAATTAAAGTGATTAAAGAAACAAGAAAAAGAACATATTGGATGTAAATTCAAGTAGTTTGACGACGTTAATAGAACTTAACATGATTAATTAATCAATAAAAAACAAAGGAAAAATATGAAAAACATAATCAAAACAGCGATCGTTATGTTAGCATCTTTATCCATTTTTGCTTCTGCTAACGCAGGCGAATTAAGTGTAACTGGTACAGCCAAAGCTACAATTAATTCTAACGGTGGAAATGATACAGGTAAAGGTCTTGGTGTAGCGAATGAATTTGATCTTACTGCCAGCGGTGAACTAGATAATGGTTACACGTGGAAGTACCAAGTACAAATGGATCCAAATGCAAAAGCTCAAGAAAACGATGATTCAAGACTAGAATTAACAACACCATACGGTATGTTAGGTATATACTCTATGGAAGGTGGTTTAGATGTTGAAGATGGAGCATCACAATCAGTTTACGGAAGACCAACTGATATCGGTGATCCTTCAGGAACAGTAGACAACTATACTATTGACTCATACAACAACATCCAAGTACATACGCCAGCTGACTTATTACCATTTAGTACGGTACTTAAAGTAGCTTACGCGCCAACTTTGGATACAACTCAAAATAGTGCAAATGCATCAGGTGTAATTGCAACACGTTCAGACACTAATATGGGTGCAAGTGCAATGGAATATCAATTGTCATTTGCTCCAGTTGATGCGTTAAAAGTTAAAGCTTCATACATTGAATTTCAGGATTCAGGAAGCGATACCAAAGCTGTCGGTAATCAAGCAAACTTTAGACAAGGTCCTTCATCAGGAGCTGTTTCAGCTGTTTACACGTACGGTGCAACTAAAGTTGGTTACTCTAAAGGTATAAGAGATCAGCTTTTGAGTGCAGCAACTTTTGCTGGTACTGATGTTAAACAGTATGATCAGGACAATGCTTCTATATCACACTTAGTAAACGATAATCTTTCACTTTCTTATGAAGTTGAAAAATCATCAAAAATATTTATTGATGACGTTACTAACGTAGATATTGAGCAAAAATCTCAGTCTATACAAGCTGCTTACACAATGGGTGGAATGACTGTTGCTTTAGCAATGGCAAGACACGATAACAATGGTTATGTAGAAAATGTAGATGCTACACAAACGTTGTTAGCATTAACTATGGCGTTTTAGTTAGTCATTAAATATAATTTAAAAAAGCCGGCTAGTAATAGCCGGCTTTTTTTTTATCTCCGACAATAAACATAACCCTTTAGAAGTAACTAAATTCAATTTAAGTAAATTACGGCTATTAATTCCACCCAATGGTGACAAATCTATCATAAAGTTTTTTTTCATAAGATTAAATTTAGTTATACCGAGATAATTTTTTTTATTTTCGTATGAGGTTTTAAATAATCTTGACAAAATTACTATTTTACAACCTTGTTTAATTTTTTCTTTTATTTCTCTATATGAATGAGCTGAGCCAATCACATCTAAGTTTTGATTTAAATAAATTCTTTTATTATAAGACGAAAGATATAATCCATCTGCCCTACAAGATTTTGCAAGCTCAAAATCATTAGCAACATAAAACTTAAATCTTTTATTTCTGCATTTTTTTCTGAATTTACTTATTTCTATGTAATTTTCTTGAATATTATTTCTATAAATAATAGATATTTTTTTATTTTTTTTTAAAGATTCAAGATTTAATATCTTTGTATTTTCTATATATAAGTAATAATTATCCTTTATAATAAACATATATGAATCCTATAATTAATAGATTTAAAGATATAAAATTTCTAATAAATAATAGCAATGTAAACATAATTGCTGTTTCAAAAACCTTCTCTTATGATGATATTAGTCCATTAGTTGATTATGGGCACATCCATTTCGGCGAAAATAAAGTTCAAGAGGCGTACACTAAGTGGTTTGAAGTTAAAAAAAATAATCCTAATATTAATCTTCATATGATTGGAAAACTGCAATCTAATAAAGCGAAAGACGCAGTAAGACTATTTGATTATATTCATTCTCTAGACAATCCAAAATTAGCAAATATTTTAGCTAAACAAGAGAATATTATTAATAAAAAGCTTAATTATTTTATCCAAGTTAATCTAGGAAATGAAAAACAAAAATCAGGTATAACAATGGAAGCACTTGATGATTTTTATAACTATTGTTCGAGAGAATTAAAAATTAAAATTATTGGTTTAATGACTATTCCCCCGAATGATGGAAAAGAGGGTGTTCATTTTAAAAAATTATTAGAATTAAATAAATTGTTAGGTCTTAAAGAATTAAGTATGGGTATGTCTGCTGACTTTAAAGTAGCCTTAAGTTATGAAACTACCTTTGTAAGGATAGGTAGTTCTATTTTTGGAAATAGAAATTAGCTTATAATAATTTTCGTTCTATTATTTATTTTCTTTATTAGCAAATACATATTTTTTTTGTTAACCGCTACACATCCTTGAGTAGGTTCGTATTTTTTTTTAGCAATATGTAAGAAGATTGCACTTCCTTTATTTTTCATTATAGGTCGTAAGTTATAATCAATTATAATTATAATATCGTACACATTATTTTTTTTCCAAAGTTGCTCTGCTTTTTTATTAAATGGAAATTTTACTATTTGATTATAATATTTACTACTAGGATCGTCGCACCAGCCCATATTTTTTCTTATAATGTTTTTTTTAAGTGATGATTTTATTTTAAAAATTCTATCTTTTCGATAAAATATTGATTTAAGTTTGAATGTGCCTTTTGGTGTCTTTCTATCACCTTCAACTTTATTTGAAGTAATTCCTCTTTTACCTATTGCACATTTTATTCTATAGTCTTTGAAATATAAAAATTTATTTTTTAACTTTATGTTCATATTTATATGAAAGATAATTTGCTTGTTTTTGGCACAAAAAACTTTAACAATTCTTTAGATGAAGTTAAAGAATTTTTTAATTTTTCAATTATTTTTTTTGATAAAAACACTCTTTTTGAACCTTTGGTTCAACCTATTAAATTTATTTTACTAGATAGCGATGTCTGTAATAACCCAAAAGTTATTAATGCAACAAATAAATTAAATAAAGAATTTTTAGTTTTGTTAGAAAATAAATCTTTTAATAATAATTGTAATATAAAATATAATACGAAAATCTCATTTCCTCTAAACTTAAAAGAGTTTCATAATGAAGTTGTAAATTTTATAACTTCTCTTCAATTTAATCAAAATTCTTCAATTAGAATTAAACAATATCTTATTGATAAAAATGAAAGAAAATTAAAAAAAGAAAACTTATCAGTCACTGTTACAGAAAGAGAAATTCAGCTTATAGAATTATTATTTAATCAATCCAAACCACTTTCCAAGAAAGATATTTTAAAGAAAGTTTGGAAATATTCCGAAGATGCTGACACTCATACTATAGAGACCCATATATATCGTTTAAGAAAAAAGATATTTAATAAGTTTAATGACGATAATTTTATAATTAATTCTAAAGAAGGTTATTCAATTTGATAAAAAGAAATAAAATTGCCATTGATTTGTTTTCAAAAAAATATCGAAAACAAGTTGTTAAGTCAAAAAAAGGTAAAGGTAGTTTTAAAAGAAAAAAAAAATGATTTTTATTTTATTAATTTAATCTAGCACCAAATTTTTGAATTATTTTTGATGCCATTTCGGTGCCTTTCTCCAAGCTTTCTTTAGTCGACATTGTGTTAATTAATCCATGCAAAAAACCGGCAGCAAATAAATCTCCAGCTCCAGTCAGATCTACTATTTTAAGATTTTTATCACCTTCACACTCCACGACTTCGGATCCGCATATTGCGACACTCCCTTTGTCTGATCTTGTTATTACTAATATTTTATTCAAATCCTTACCAAACTCAATCACGTCATTAAATGATTTTGCATCAATTAGTTCCATTATTTCTTGTTCATTAGAAAATATGATATCTAGTTTATTTTTAACTAAATCGTAAAAACTTTTTTTATGTCGATCTACGCAAAATTTATCGGACAAAGACATGGCTGACTTATTTGCAAGAATTAAAGCTTTATCAAAAGCAGCTTTAGGCTCACCTTCGTCCCACAAATAACCTTCTAAAAAAACTAATTCACTTTGTTTAATAAAATTTTCATCAATATCTTCAGGAGTAATCTTTCCTGCTATCCCAAGAAATGTACACATCGTTCTTTCAGAGTCTGGCGTAACTAAGATTAAACAAGTGCCTGTTGGGGTTTTTTCTACTTTTTTATTATAACAATATTTAACTTTTTCATCAGTTAGACTTTTTTCATATTCATTTCCTAATTTATCCTTACTAACCTTACCTATAAAAGAGACTAAATTTTTAAGCTGAGCTAATCCTACAATAGAGTTAGCAACAGAACCTCCGGCTACAGTTTTCTCAATTTTTAAGTTAGATAATAAATTTTTAAATTCTTTTTCATCTACTAACTTCATAGTGCCTTTAGTTAGATTGTTTTTGGCTAAGAAGTTTTCATCAATTTTACAAATAACATCTACGATTGCATTTCCTATTCCTAAAATTTTCATATTTTTTATTAAGCTTTTATAGTTTTAATTGGCTTTTTTCTATTTGGATAACAAGTAGTACAAATTTTACAACTTATACCATAACACTCTCTGGCTTTGCAATATTCTCGTCCGTAAAAAATAATTTGAAGGTGAAGTTTGCTCCAACACTTTTCTGGAAAAAGTCTCTTTAAGTCTTTTTCAGTTTGTACCACATCCTTACCATTGGTTAATCCCCATCTTTGAGCCAATCTGTGAATATGGGTGTCAACGGGAAATGCTGGTTTACCAAAACCTTGTGACATTACAACACTAGCAGTTTTATGACCAACACCAGGTAATTTTTCTAATTCTTCAAAACTTCTAGGAACTTTGCCATTATGATTTATTATTAATTGTTTTGACATTAAATATATACTTTTTGCTTTTACTCTGAAGATACCAATACTTTTAATAAGTGTTTCAATTTTTTTCCTTCCCAATCTAACAAAATGCTCAGGTTTATTAAATTTTGGATATATATTTTTGGTCACATTATTTACATTTACATCTGTACACTGAGCAGACAAAAGAACAGAAACTAGCAAAGTAAATTTGCTGTTATGCTTAAGAGGAATAGGTGTTGTAGGATAAATTTTATTTAGTATTTTTAAGATTGATTTAGCTCTTCGATTATCATTCATTATTTTAAATTTATTTAAAATTTAAAACGTCTCTCATTGAATATAAACCTGGCTTTTTATTTGTTAACCATTTTGCTGCTGTTAAAGCTCCTTCTGAGTACAGAGCTCTATCAAATGCCTCGTGGTTTAAAGTAATTATTTCTTTACCGCTCGAAAACCTAACCTCATGTTCTCCAATCACCTCTCCTTTTCTTAATGAATTAAAATTTATTTTTTTTCCGTAAGGAAAAACCTTTTTATTTAAAAATTTCTTACCAATCAATTTATTAAAAGTTTCATTTTTACCTTTAGCTATACCTTTGCCTAGCATTAAAGCTGTACCTGATGGGTAGTCTTTTTTATGTTTATGATGAATTTCCAAAACTTTGCTTAAAAAATTATTATTTAAAGATTTAGATACAATTTCTGTTAAATACATAAGAAGATTAATTCCTAAACTCATATTTCCTGCTTTTAGAATTGTAATTTTTCTAGAATAATTTTTAATTAGATTTTCTTCTTTTCTAGTAAAACCCGTTGTTCCTATAACAATCTTTTTTTTAAGTTTAGTTGCAATCTTAAGAATTTCTAGAGTACATTTTGGAACAGTAAAATCTATTATTATATCTGATTTTCTAAAAGCTTTTTCGTTGTTTAGACTAAGCTCAACACCATTTATTTTTTTATTAATTTTCTTATTTTCTGTAAGGACCGCCAGTTGAAAATTTTTATCTTTATAAGAAGATTTAATAAGTTGTTGACCCATTCTTCCCATGCAGCCAGAAATTGCTAATTTAATTTTTTTCATTATTTGGTCCCCCAAAATTTTTTAGCTTTTTCAAAAAAACTTTTTATAGTTGGACTCAATTTAGCACTTTCTAATTGTTTAAATTCATCTAAAAGTTCTTTTTGTCTTTTAGATAATGATATAGGAACCTCAGGAATAATTCTAATATATAAGTCTCCAAATGAACTTCTTCTTAGAATTGGCATTCCCTTATCTTTGAGTCGTAATTGTTTTCCATACTGTGTTCCTGCTGGAATCTTAACATTAACTTTACTTCCGTTGATACTAGGAATTTCTATAGTCGTGCCTAGTGCAGCATCTGCAAACGTAATAGGGAGTTCAAAAAATAAATTCTCTTCTGATCTTTTAAAAAGACTGTGGTTATGTACTGAGATGAATAAGTATAAATCTCCAGTTGCTCCACTTTTAGTGCCCGCTTCTCCTTTGCCTGAAAGTCTTATCCTTGTTCCATCGTCTACACCTTTTGGAATTTTGACTGAAACTGACTCATTGCTTTGAAGCTTCCCTCCTCCACTACATCTTTTACAAGCTTTACCAATAGTTTCTCCATTTCCATGGCATTGAGGACAAGTTTGTTGAACAGTAAAAAAACCCTGACTAGATCTAATCTTACCATTACCTTTACAATAATCACATTTTATTGGTTTTGATCCCGGTTCAGCACCGCTTCCACTACAACCACTACATTTTTTATATGTTGTATAGTCTATTTTTTTCTCCAGGCCCCTATAAGCATCCTCTAATGAAATACTTAAGTCATATCTTAGGTCGTTGCCTCTAGTGCCTGTAGATCTTCTTCCCGATCCTCCAGAACCATCCGAAAAGTCTCCAAAAAAATCTTCAAAAATATCTGAGAAAGAAGATGAATCAAAACCTCCAAATCCTTGATTATTTCCACCTCCAAAGGCTGCATGTCCAAACTGATCATAATTTGATTTTTTCTTATCATCCGAAAGAACACTATAAGCTTCACTTGCCTCTTTAAATTTTTCTTCAGCTGCCTTATTACCTGGGTTTTTGTCTGGATGATGTTTAAAAGCAGTTGTACGATATGCTTTTTTAATTTCGTCTTTAGAAGCAGATTTATTTACTCCTAAGATATCATAGTAGTCTCTCTTAGCCACAAAAAGTTACTCCCTCATTTAAAATATCCTAGGCGCTTTTTTCTTTGTCGTTTTTATCGTCTTTTATATCTTCAAAATCTGCATCAACAACGTTTTCTTTATCCTTGTCTTCTTTTTTAGTTTCTTGATCTTCAGGTTTAGTCGAAGAATCTTTTTGCTGACTCTTGTAAACTGCTTCTCCTAATTTCATAGAAGATTGGACTAAATCTTGAGTTTTCTTTTTAATTTCTTCAGCATCAGTACCTTCAAGAGATTTTTTTAAATCAGATATTCCAGCTTCTATAGCTTTTTTTTCTTCCTCATTTATTTTATCTCCATGTTCTTTAAAACTTTTTTCTGTAGAAAAAATAATGCTATCTGCTTGATTCCGTGCATCAATATTTTCTCTTTTTTTCTTATCTTCTTCTTTGTTGGCTTCTGCTTCTTTCACCATTTTTTTAATTTCTTCATCTGTTAAGCCACCTGAAGCTTGAATTTGAATTTTTTGTTCTTTGCCAGTTCCTTTGTCTTTTGCAGAAACACTCACAATTCCATTGGCATCAATATCAAATGTAACTTCTATTTGCGGAGTTCCTCTCGGTGCTGGTGGAATACCAACAAGTTCAAAGTTCCCAAGTGATTTATTGTCCGTTGCCATTTCTCTTTCACCTTGTAGTACTCTTATTGATACTGCTGGTTGATTGTCTTCAGCCGTAGAAAAAACCTGACTTTTTTTAGTTGGAATTGTTGTATTTTTTTCAATTAATTTAGTAGAAACACCACCTAGTGTTTCTATCCCTAGTGATAAAGGTGTTACATCCAGTAATAGGACATCTTTAACATCACCTTGAAGAACACCTGCTTGAATAGCTGCTCCCATGGCGACAACTTCATCAGGATTAACACTTTTATTAGGTTCTTTACCGAAGAAATTTTTAACTGCCTCAATAACTTTCGGCATTCTTGTCATTCCTCCTACTAAAACAACTTCATTGATTTCAGCAGCAGAGAAACCAGAATCTTTCAATGCAGTTTTGCAAGGGGTTAAGGTTCTTTCTATTAATTTCTCAACTAATGCTTCTAACTTAGCTCTAGTGAATTTTAAATTAACATGTTTAGGGCCTGTTTTATCCGCAGTAATGAAAGGAAGATTTATTTCTGTTTGTGCTGCTGATGACAATTCAATTTTTGCTTTTTCAGCGGCTTCTTTTAGTCTTTGTAAAGCGAGTTTGTCAGCTCTTAAATCAATACCATTGTCTTTTTTAAATTCACCAATCAAATAATTAACTATTTCGTCGTCAAAATCTTCTCCACCTAAAAAAGTATCTCCGTTAGTAGATTTTACCTCAAAAACTCCATCTCCAATTTCAAGAATAGAAACATCAAAAGTACCTCCACCTAAATCATATACAGCTATTTTTTGCGCACCTTTTTTATCTAAACCATATGCTAGAGATGCAGCAGTTGGTTCGTTAATAATTCTTAAGACTTCAAGTCCGGCAATTTTTCCTGCATCTTTTGTAGCTTGTCTTTGAGCATCATTAAAATAAGCTGGAACTGTTATAACTGCTTTTGTAACAGCTTGTCCTAAGTATTTCTCTGCGGTCTCTTTCATCTTTTGTAAAATAAAAGCTGAGATTTGAGCGGGAGAATACTTTTCACCTTTTGCTTCAATCCAAGCTTCACCTTTATCTGATTTAACAATTTTGTAAGGGACTTTACCCAAATCTTTTTTTACTGAATCATCCTCGAAACTTCTACCAATTAGTCTTTTGGAAGCAAAAATTGTATCTGTTGCATTTGTGACAGCCTGTCTCTTCGCAGATTGTCCAACTAATTTTTCGTTATTTTCTAAAAACGCAACAATAGAAGGTGTTGTCCTTGCACCCTCTGCATTTTCTAAAACTTTTGCTTGTGAACCATCCATAATAGCTACACATGAATTTGTTGTTCCAAGATCTATTCCAATTATTCTACTCATAATATCATTCCTTTTTTTTCTGATTATTAACTATATGGGTGTTTTTTATTTCCCTACAAGAGTTGAATCATCATTTTTTTTGTTATTTTCTGAACTTTTAACCTCTTTTTTCTTTGCTACAGCAACAAATGATGGTCTTAGCAGTCTATCTTTAAAAAAATATCCAGGTTGGATTTCTTGAAGTACTATACCAGGTTCGACAGTATCATCCTCCATTTCAAGCATAGCCTGATGGTTGCTTGGATTAAATTTTTTATTAAGACAGTCGATTTTTTTAATATTATTTTTTTCAAATATAGTTGTTAAATCTTTTTCTATTATTTGAATATTTTCTAAAAATTTATTTAAATCTTTGTTTTCTTTCAAGTTCTCATCATTTTTAATTGACTGATGTGCTCTCTGTAAATTATCCAATAATGACAGAGTTTCTCTGGCTAGATTAAAACCACCATATTCAAAAGCTTCTTTTATTTCTTTTTCAGATCTTCGTCTTTGATTTTCAGAGTCAGCTAGAGCACGCAACAACTTGTCTTGTATTTCTTTTAATTCTTCTTCAATTGTTGTTTTTTTGATTTCATTGTTTTTTGTTTCTTTTTCTTCACTAGTATCTGTCTCTGTTACTATACTCTCTTCGTTTTTCTGATCGTTTTCTTTTTCTTCATTAGTATCTGTCTCTGTTGCTATACTCTCTTCGTTTTTCTGATCGTTTTCTTTTTCCATACCTGGTATATAAGGTTTTAAAATCAAATTACTAGAGTTACATGAAAAAAATTCAAAAAATATTGATAGGTACACATAATAAAGGAAAAATTAAAGAAATCAGTTATCTATTAAATAAAAACATTAAAAAAATTTCACCTTTTCAATTAAATATCAAGAGCCCACCAGAAACAGGAAAAAGCTTTAAATCTAATTCAGAATTAAAAGCTAAGTACTTTTTTCAAAAATCAAAATTAGCTACAATTTCTGATGATTCGGGTTTGTGCATTGAATGTCTTGATGGAAAACCTGGTATCTATTCAGCGCGTTGGGCAAAAAGATTTGGGGGCTTTAAAAAAGCTATGTCTAAAATCATACGACTTGTAGAAAATAAAAATAAAAATAAAAGTAAAAATAAAAAAAATACAAAAGCAAAATTTGTTTGTAGTTTAACTTTTTATATTAGTTTAAAAAAAAAAATTACTACAATAGGAACGATACAAGGAAATATTTCAGGTAAGGAATTAGGAAAAAATGGTTTTGGGTACGACTCTATCTTTATTCCTAAAGGTCATAAGTTGACTTTTGGACAAATGAGTAAAAGACAAAAAATGCTAATGGACCACCGGTATATAGCTTTTGCTAAATTAAAAAAGAAAATTAATATTCTTTAAATTTATTATTATCAGTTTTGTACATCTTTAGCTCTTGCAAAACTCTATTATCTTTAAATTCAAAAAAACCAATCTTACCTTTAATTTTCTCTTTAATAAAAAAATCATTAATTGTTTTGATTCCATTATTTTTATTCCAGACATAATAAATTAAACCTAGCGCATCATAAGATAGAATAGTAATTTCATTAGGCTTGAGAGAGAAATTTTTATAATAATTTTTATTATATTTTTTAAACTGTTTCATATTAATTGAAGGAAAATATAAATTTTTAACAGAATTTTCACGAAATATACTTTCATCAAACCACTGGTTTACAGTGGTAAAAGTAATAGATTTATCGTCAATATCTGAAAATGCTAATGAAGCAAGAACACTTTTAAGCCCATTTCCAAAATCTATGATTATAAGAGAATCAAAATTGACTGAACCCAGTGTATAAAGACTGTCAAGAATTTTTAATTCTTTTTTAGATTGATCATCATCCTGATTTTCTAAAATTTTTTTTCTTTTTTTTAAATTATTTTTTCTCTGGTTATAATTTGTTAGTTTTTCTATCTCTCCAGTAAGAACTCTAGGATTAGAACTATATTTAAAAACTTTAAAGTTTTTTAATTTAATTAATTTTATTTTTTCATCTATAAATTTTTCATATTCATTTTTAGGATATAGAACTATAGTTTTCCTTTTTTTTTGCTCATTTAAAAACTTTTCTATTGCCTTTAACTGTGATTCAAAACTTATGCCTATATTAATTGTATTATTAGAAATTTTAGTTTTTTTATTTGAAAGAGAAATAAAAATTGTATCCCTATATTTTTCAAGTTCATTAGATAATGAAGAGGTCATAGGCCCAATTATTATTTTAGCACCATTATTTATTATTTCTTTAATTGCTAGATTTAACTTTATTTTATCGTTGGTACCACTATCACGAGGTATTATGATAATATTTTCATCACCTATCTCATCGAGTGCTAATTGAGTGGACAACAATAAAGATTCTCCTAAATTTTTATGTTCACCTGAAAAAGGGGCTAACAAGCCAACTCTTAGCTTTTTATTATTATCATCTGCAATTAAATTACAGTTAAACAATATGAATATATGAGATAAAAATATAATAATAATTTTAGACATTTTTTATGAACATATTAGAACAAGGACTATATATCGTATCAACACCAATTGGAAATTTAGATGATATAACATTAAGAGCACTAGATGTATTGAAAAAATCAGACATAATATTATGTGAAGACACGCGTAGATCTTTAAAATTACTAAATCATTATAAAATAAAAAAAAAATTAATTTCCTATCATAAGTTTAACGAACAAAAAGAACTACAAAAAATTATAGAATATTTAAATGACGGCAAAATTTTGTCTTTAATTTCTGACGCTGGAACACCTACACTTTCTGATCCAGGACTTTTACTTATAAAAACTTGTATAGAAAGAAGAATTAAAGTTTTTCCTATACCTGGACCGTCCTCAATTATTTCAGCAATTAGTATATCGGGTTTTGATGATAAATTTCTATTTTTTGGGTTTTTACCAAAAACTGAGAATGAGCTGATTAAAGTGTTGAACAATCTTAAAGATTTAGAATTTTCTTTAGTTTTTTTTATACCAGGAATTAAAATAAATTTTTATATAAAATTTTTTAAAAAATATTTTTCTAGTAGAAATATAGTTATAGCTAGAGAGATTACAAAAATACATGAAACTTTTTACAGGGACAACATAAATACAATAAAGCCTTTTGAGACAGCTCTAAAAGGTGAACTGACTATTGTAATTTCAAAAATTAATCATAATAATGAAATGAAATCAAAACCAGATAAAAACATTATAGATCAAGCTATAAAATACCTAAAAAAATATAGCTTAAAAGACGTTGTCGAATTAATTTCAATAAAAGAAAAAATTTCAAAAAAGACAATATATGATATTTGTTTAGAAATTAAAAAAAATGAAAAAAATAATTAACTTCATAATATTATTTATACTAGTTGCTAGTTGTGGTAAATCTGGCTTTTCTACTTTTGGTAGAGGTGTGAGCATAGGATTTGATCCAAGAACTGTAGGAATGCAAATCGATGATACAATAATGCAAAAAAATTTAGTAGCAAGACTAACACTTGCAGAAAAGAAATATTTTTTATCTATACAAGTTGAAATTTTGGATGGACGAATTTTTTTAACCGGTAAAGTAAATAAGCCAGAAGAAAAGATTAAAGTAACTAAATTAGCCTGGGAGACCAAAGGAGTAAGGTCAGTCAAAAATGCTATAACTATTAAAGGCCAGACTAATTTTAAAAGCACTGCAAAAGATATTTTAATTACGACACAATTAAGAACTGCTTTGATTTTTAATAAGGAAACAAAGTCAGGAAACTATACCTTAGAAACTATTAATAAAAAAATTTATATTTTTGGTATTGCTGAAAATAATAAAGAGAAAGTAAAAGTTATAGATGAAGCAAATAAAATATATGATGTTGATGAAGTTATACCAACAATTTATCTAATATCTGAGTTAAGTAGAAATAAAATTTAATCTTTATAATCAATTACTTCTGAAGAGTAGGCAGCAATAGAAGCAAGGTTTAAAATTTCCGATGGAGTTGATCTTAAAGGAGCAATTTCAATTGGAAGTCCTAGGCCAATTAATAGTGGTCCAATTAGTTTCGCGCCACCAAATGTTTTCATTAATTTAACAGTTATAGAGGCACTGTGTAGTGCAGGCATTATTAAAATATTTGCATTACCAACAATTTTAGAAAAAGGATATGAAGCTTTGTATTCAGGATTTAAGGCAACATCAGGCTGCATTTCGCCATCATAATCAAAATCTATTTTCTTTGTTTTCATTAAATCGATGGCCTCTCTAACATGTTTTGTTCTTACAGTCGCTGGCTTACCAAAAGTTGAATGGGAAAGAAATGCTACTTTAGGATCAAATCCAAACAACCTTGCAACTCTAGTACTTGAAATAGCTATCTCTACAAGTTGTTCTGCGGTAGGATTATCGTGTACATTAGTATCCGCTACAAAAACTGTTCTACCTTTTGAAACCAACATAGTTAGACCAAAAATTATTTCCCCAGGCCTAGATTCTACCACTTTATTTAATTTTTCTATCGTAGCTGCATGATGTCTTGTAACTCCAGTTACCATTGCATCTGCGTCACCACATGCGACCATGCAAGAACCCCATGTAACCCTATCATTTCTAACTAGATGATCACATTCTCTCTCCAACATGCCACTTCTTTGAAGTTTTTTATATAAATGTTTAGTATATTTTTCTCTTTTTTCAGTATTTTTTGAGCTAACAATTTCTATTTTGAAGTTTTCATCTAAGCCTATATTTTTTAACTGTTCTTTAACTTTTTCTTCTTTTCCAATTAAGATTGGTATTCCTAATTTACTATTCTTAAATGCTACTGCAGCTTTTAAAATATTAGGATCCTCTCCTTCTGCAAAAACTACTCTTTTCTGGGATTTTTTAATTTGTGCGTTGATACCTTGCATAATGTTCATCGAAGGATCAAGTCTTCTTGATAGGTCTTCTTTATATTTTTCTATATCCTTAATTTTTATCCTAGCAACACCAGACTTCATAGCAGCCTCAGCAACAGCAGCAGGTATGAAACTAATTAATCTTGGATCAAAGGTTGAGGGAATAATATATTCTTTTCCGTACCTAGGTCTTTCACCTCCATATGCAGCTATAACTTCGTCAGGAACCTCCTCTCTTGCTAATTGTGCAATTGCTTTCGCCGCAGCCACTTTCATCTCTTCATTGATTTCTTTTGCTCTAACATCTAGAGCTCCCCTAAAAATATAAGGAAAACCAATAAGATTATTAACTTGGTTTGGGTAATCAGATCTACCAGTCGCTACAATTGCATCTGATCTTACCTCAGCTACTAGTTCTGGTTTTATTTCTGGATCAGGATTGGCACACGCAAAAATAATAGGATTTTTTGCCATTGATTTTACCATATCCTTTGTAAGCATGTCTTTAGCAGATAAACCCAAAAAAACATCAGCACCATTTATGGCCTCAGCAAGTGTTCTTAATTTTGTTTCAATAGCGTGAGCTGATTTAAATTGGTCAACATTTTTTCTGCCTTTATAAATTACACCTGATCTATCACACATAATTACATTTTCACTTTTAACACCAGAAAGTTTAAATAAATTTGTACAAGCTATTGCAGAGGCACCCGCACCATTTACGACAACCTTAACTTCATTAATTTTCTTCTTTGAAATATCTAATGCATTAATAAGAGCAGCAGTTGTTATTATTGCTGTACCGTGTTGGTCATCATGAAAAACAGGAATATCTAAAAGTTCTTTTAATTTTTGTTCTATGATAAAGCAGTCAGGTGCCGCGATATCTTCTAAGTTAATACCACCAAAAGTATTACCAATATTTTTAACAGTATTAATAATTTCATCAGCATCAGAACTATCAACTTCTATGTCGATCGAATCTATATCTGCGAATCTTTTGAATAAAACAGATTTTCCTTCCATTACAGGTTTAGAAGCTAGAGCACCAAGATTTCCAAGACCTAAAATTGCTGAGCCATTACTAATTACAGCAACTAAATTTCCTTTGCTCGTATAGTCGTATGCAGCGTCAGGGTTTTCTGCTATTTTTTTAACTGGTACAGCAACGCCTGGTGAGTATGCTAGGGATAAATCTCTCTTAGTTGTTAAAGGTTTAGATGAATTTATCTCAATTTTGCCAGACTTACCCTGTGTATGAAAGTCTAGCGCTTCTTTATCTGTGTAATGGTCAATTTTAGATTTTTTTGTCATTAAAATTTATTATGTAATATAAAATAAGTAAAATCATCAATAATTTGATTTTTTTTAGTAGTTAAAATTATGAACTTATTATCTTCAGCTTCTATTTTTAGTTTTTATACTTTGATTAGTAGAATGCTTGGATATTTTAGAGATATACTAATAGCAGTCTTTCTAGGCGCATCTATATACGCGGACGCTTTTTTTGTAGCTTTTAGGCTCCCTAATACTTTCAGAAGACTTTTTGCCGAAGGAGTTTTTAATGCAGCATTTATTCCAAGTTATATTGCAGAAAATACAATCAACAAATTAGAGGGAAAAAAATTCGCAGATGATATTTTAAATTTACTGTTGATAATCTTATTAGGAATTGTTTTTTTAGTAGAAATTTTTACACCAGCAATAGTTTATGTAATAGCACCAGGTTTTTATGATAATGCCGAAAAATTTGACCTAGCAGTTGAACTTACTAAAATTACATTTCCCTTTCTAATTTTTGTTAGTCTATCATCTTTTTTTTCTGGAATATTAAATTCAAATAATAAATTTGCAGCAGCAGCAGCAGCACCAATTATATTAAATATTTTTTTAATTTTAAGTATATTTATTTCTTATTTTTTTGAACTTAATTTTGAATATAACCTTTCTTACGCTGTTACATTAGCTGGTTTATTTCAATTAATTTTTTTAATATTTTTTACTAAACATTATTATAAACCATCTATTAATTTTAAAATTAAAATTAATTCTAAAATTATATTCTTTTTTAAGAAACTATTACCAAGCATATTTTCATCAGGTGTTACACAAATTAACATTTTAGTAGGTACAATTATTGCTTCTTTCGAAGCTGGAGCTGTTTCTTATTTATATTATGCAGACAGAATTTATCAAATTAATCTAGCTATAGCTGGAATAGCTATCGGTACAGTAGCGTTACCAGAACTTACCAAAAAAATAAAAATTGGAAATATTTCTGAAGCAATGAGCCTACAAAATAAATCTATTGAATTATGTTTAATTTTATCCATTCCAGCATGCGTTGGCTTAGTGATTGCTTCACAACAAATTACTGGTGCACTTTTTGGATATGGATCATTTTCGGAAGCGGACGTTTTGCTAACAGCTCAGGCTTTAAAATATTTTGGATTCGGCGTGCCAGCATTTGCTTTAATTAAGGTCCTTTCTAATTTTTTCTTTGCAAGAGACAATACTAAAATTCCATTTTATATTTCAGTTTTTAGTGTTTTCTTGAACATCTTAATATCAGTTATTTATTTTAAAGAAGTGGGATTTATTATTATTCCGATTGCCACATCCATAGCGACATGGTTTGCTGTAGTAATTTATTTAATTTTACTAATAAAACTCAAATACTTTGTCGCTAAATCTATTTTTTATATTAATTTTGTTAAAACAGTTACTTCTGTGATCATAATGAGCTTATTTCTCTATTTCTTAATTAATTTTTTTGAGGATAAACTTATTTATACAAATTATTATAAGTCATTTTATCTTATAATGATTGTGGCATTAACAGCTGGAATATATTTGTTATCAGTTCGTTTATTCGGAGTTTTTAAAATAAAAAATTTTAACATAAGTTAATTAATGGATAAAAATAAATTAGTCTTTTCTGGCGTTCAACCTACTGGTAATTTACATCTTGGCAACTATCTAGGAGCTTTAAAAAATTTTGTAGCCTTACAATCAAAAACAGAATGTATTTATTGTATTGTAGACCTCCATGCCATTACTGTTTTCCAAAATCCAAATGAATTAAGAAGTAATATCTTGGAAAGTACTGCTAGTTTTCTTGCTACGGGACTTGATAGTAAAAAAAATATTATTTTTAATCAGTCCTCAGTTAGTGGGCACGCTGAGCTTGCTTGGATTTTAAATTGTGTAGCTCGTGTTGGTTGGTTAAATAGAATGACACAATTTAAAGACAAAGCTGGCAAAGACAAAGAAAAAGCAAGTGTTGGTCTTTATATTTATCCAAATCTAATGGCAGCAGATATTCTTTTATATAAAGCAACACATGTGCCAGTAGGAGCTGACCAAAAACAACACTTAGAACTTTGTAGAGATATTGCATTAAAATTTAATAACGATTTTAAAAAAGAGATTTTTCCGTTACCAGAACCATTAATTCAAAAAAACATATCCAGAGTTATGAGTTTAAGAGATGGTACAAAAAAAATGAGCAAATCAGATGAGTCTGAATATTCCAGAATTAATTTAAAAGATTCCGCAGATGATATTGTAAAAAAAATTAAAAAAGCTAAATCAGATTCCTCTTCAATACCAGATAATTTAAAAGATTTAGAAAAAAAACCTGAGGCTTTCAATTTGATTAATATATACTCTGACTTAACAGACAACACATTAGAGCAATCCTTAAACGAACTACAAGGTAAAGAATATTCGTACTTAAAAAATAAATTATCTGATATTTTAATTGATATAATTTGTCCGATTGGAAAAAAAATAAAAGGGCTACTAGATGATAAAAGTTATTTAGAAAAAACACTTAAAGAAGGCACAGAAAAAGCTAGAAATATTGCAGAGTACAACCTTAAAGAGATACGAAAAGTTGTAGGCTTTTTTTAATTAAAGATGTTATAAACACATAATGATTACAACAGAATCAACACCAAACCCAGATTCACTAATATTTTTGTCTGAAAAAGTAATCTCAGCAATAGGAACTGAAGAATTTCAAAAAAAAGATTTAGATAAAATTGAGAATAAGTTTGTAAAAGATTTACTTAACTTAAAAGGTGTTGAACTTGTATTGCTAGCTGACAATTTCCTATCAGTAAAAAAAAATAAAGAGATCCCTTGGGATGTATTGAAGCCCGCAGTTATTTCTCATATGAACGATTATTTTGAAAAAAATGATAAACCTATACTCATTGAAAAAAACAATATTAAAGAAAATAAATTAAATTTAGGGGAGGTTGAGGGTAGAATAATAAAAGTTTTAGATGAAAAAGTAAGACCAGCAGTTGCAAAAGACGGTGGAGATATTAAATTTAAGTCCTTTAAAGACGGTGTTGTTCACGTTGAGCTTCAAGGAAGTTGCTCCGGGTGCCCAAGTTCACTTATGACCTTAAAGCAAGGTGTTCAAAATTTACTTTGTCATTATGTAGAAGAAGTAAAATCAGTAGAGGCAGCCTAAAATGGGGAAAGTTGTAAGTTACAGACAAAAACTAATAGAGCTAGCCAAAATTTATAAAATTGAAAAAGTCTTTGATCAGAATCTAAAGCATACCACTTATGATATAGAGATTATTCTTTTAAGAAACAATGTACCAATACCTTCAAGAAGAGGTTATCTCTCGCATAAAATTATTCATGAAGTCATTGAACCTTTTGTCCAACTAATTAAAAAAAAGTTATATTTCAATATTAATAAATCTCTTAAATCTTTCTATGTAGAACAAAAAAAAAAAGTATCTATAAATATTAATCCAACTGAGCGCATTACTAAATTCTTCGATAATATCAAAACTTATTCTAAATTTATAATTAAGAAATTTTTTGATGGTATTGAAACTTATTCTAAATTTATAATTAAGAAATTTTTTGATGGTATTGAAACTTATTATAAATTTGTAATTACTAATATTGTAAATTTCTTTAAAATTTTATCAAAAACTATAATTAATAGTTTGAATGATATTTATAATTTTAAAGTTAATGAAAATTTTATAAAAAATTTATTTATAAAAGGTCTGTACGCTACATTTTTTGTGGCATTCATTTTTTCCGGTTTTTATATTAAAGATCTTGTTACTGACGTAGACTCACTAAAGAAATCTATGGAGACCAAGTCTTATAAAAAACAAGAAAAGAAAAAATTAGCAAAAAAATTAGAAAACAATAAAAAAGATAATTTTAAAGATTTAACTAAAATACAAAAAAAAGAAAAATCATCACTACAAGACGGTGATTATAATTTAAACACACAAACAGTATTAAACTTATTCGAAGATTTAGAATACGACCTAAAACATGTAAGGAATAAAAAAAAAGTAAAACCTATATATTTCACAAGATTACCCAAAGACTTAAGTGCAATAAAAAATATTACAGAAAAAAAAGAAACTTTTTTACAAATTTTACTACCTTTAATTGTTGCTGAAAATGAAAAAATTAAAGAAGATAGAAAATATTTATTGAAAATATTAAAAGATAATGAATCTGTAGAAAGTAAAAAATGGCTAAACAAAAAATACAAAGCATACAAAATTAAAGACAGAAATATTAATGAGCTAATAGAAAAAATTGATATTATTCCAACATCGATCGCACTTGCTCAAGCAGCAAAAGAAAGCGGATGGGGAACCTCAAGATTTGCCCTAGAAGGTAATGCTATATATGGTCAATGGACCTGGAATGGTGATGGTATTGAGCCGTTAGAGAAAAATAAAAACCAAAATCATAAAATTCTTAAGTTCCCTTTGTTAAGAGCGTCAGTAAAAGCCTATATAAATAACTTAAACACTCATAGGGGCTACAAAAGTTTCAGAGTAAAAAGAGCCGAGTTACGAAAAAATAATAAAAAATTAACAGGTTTAGAGCTGATCCATGAGCTTAAAAATTACGCACAAAATGGAAAAGAATATACAAGAATATTGGAACAAATTATTAAACAAAATGATCTAGATGAACTAGAAACTGTAACAATTGATGATTTTAAAGAAAGCAATCAATTAAAACTATAACTCTAAAGTTCAGCTATAACAAATTGCATGCCTAGCCAGCGCCAAGATCCATCTGGTTCTCTTAAAGAACAATTAACCCTTCCTCTTTCTGTAGTAAATTTACCAGCTAGTTTAATTTTAATTTTATAATTATCTAAATATTCAATTTTAGATTTTCTCCATGTGTTTAGTTCATTTGAATAACAGTTTATTAATTTAATATTTTTTACGTTTTGAAGTAACTGAATAATAATTTCTGGAGGGTTATTAGTATTATTAATATATTTTTCTGTTGGAGTAATTAATTTATATTTAAAAGGAATAGTTTTAAGTATTAATTCAAATCTTTTTATTTCACCGTATTTTTCATTAATAGAAAATCTAGGAAGTTCATAAAAATCTTTTGTTTCATCCACCACACCTGAGTGTTGGCCAAAGGCATACTTAAATCCAAATTTCTTAATAATATTTTTAAAGTTATTACTATATTCACCAAATGGATATGAAAAAAAAGGAGTATTATACCCTATTTTTTTTTTTAAATTTGTTATCGCTATATTTATATCATCAAAAATTTTTTCATCTGTTTGATCAACTAAATAATCGTGAGAATAGCTATGATTTCCAATATGAACAAATTCTTCTTTAGATATTTCTTTAATCTGTTTCCAAGTCATATATCCGGCACTACCTATTTCACGAGTATTTACAAATAATAAAAAAGGTATTTTTTTCTTTTTAAGTATAGGCCAAGCACGTTCATAAAAGGACTTAAAAGCATCATCTATCGTTAATAAAATTTTTTTATTATATTTAAGATTTACAAGACTATTTTCAAAATTATTTGCATTTATAAAGATAAATCCATTTTTGTTAATTAAATCAATTTGCTTTATAAAATCTGCTATTTTTATATTAGTAGACGGATACTTATTTTCTTCAAATCTATGATACATAAGAACAATAATGCCTCTATCTTCTAAATTATTAGATGCAAAAGAAGATTCACTGGATATAAATATAAAAAATAAAAAAATGATTAAAAACTTTTTAATAGTTGATTGCACAGGCAAAAATGATTTTATAGCATTAAAATTTAATAATAAGTTTTTTATAAAAAAATTACAAACTAATCTTTTTAAAAATGAATTATTAACTTTAGAAATCGTTGATTTCGTTAAAAAATATAATATCGAGCTTAAAAGTGATTTTTCAATCTTTATAAATTCTGGACCCGGCAGCTTTTCTGGCATCAGAATATCTTTGGCTGTGGTAAAAGGAATACAATTGGTCAAAAATACAAATATATATGGCTATAATAGTTTTTTACTGAACGCAGCTCCCTTTCTTTCAGAAAAAAAAGAAATATTCTCAATACAAAAAACAAATAATTTTTATTACCATTGCAGGGGAACTTTTGAAAAAAATTATAATTTCACTTATCCTGAAAAAATTGACCTAAACAACCTTCCCGACAAAGAGTTTCTAGTCATTGTACCTGATGAGATTAAAAATGATGAATTAATAAAAAAAATAAGTCCAAAAAAATTAAGAATTGTTGAATTTAACCTTAAAAATATTGATTTATTAATAGAACACAAAATAGTTGAAAATAAATTGATTAAACCACTATATTTAAGCTAAGTTATAAATAATTTAATGAATAATGTAGAAGAAAAATGTAAAATTAAAGGTGTCAGACTGACAGATCAAAGAAGAGTGATTGCAGATGTGATGTCTAATTCTAATGACCATCCTGATGTAGATGAGCTACACAAAAGAGTTAATAAGGTGGATAAAAAAATAAGTATAGCTACGGTTTACAGAACAGTAAAATTATTTGAAGAGTCTGGAATTTTAGAAAAACACGATTTTAAAGGAGGCAAAGCAAGATATGAAGAAGCACCTGAACAACATCATGATCACCTAATAGATATAAATAGCGGTGAAATAATAGAATTTGTAGACAAAGATATAGAAATTTTACAAATTAAAGTTGCTAAAAAACTTGGCTATAAATTAGTAGACCATAAACTTGAACTATATGGTTCTAAAATAAAAAAATAATTTGTCTAAAAAAATATTTATTAAAACCTTTGGTTGCCAAATGAATGAATACGATAGTAGTCGTATTTTAGACCTGCTGAAACCAATGGGCTATAGTTCAACTAATGATTCATCAAAGGCTGATTGTTATATTTTAAACACTTGTCACATAAGAGAAAAAGCTACAGATAAAGTTTATCATGACATTGGAAGACTAAAAAAAGAATTTAGAGGTAAAAAAAAACCAATGCTACTAGTTGCTGGCTGTGTAGCACAAGCCGAAAATCAAGAAATGTTTAATCGTGAAAAGTATATTGATGGAGTTGTAGGCCCACAATCTTATCATCAAATACCAGATATAATAAAAAAAATAGAAAATAATAAATCTGAAATTAATAGTACTGAATTCGAGGTAGTAGAAAAATTTGATAATTTAAATTTAGTTAAAAATTGCAACTCTAAAGTATCTACATATCTAACAATACAAGAGGGTTGTGATAAATTTTGTAATTTTTGTGTTGTTCCGTATACAAGAGGACCGGAATATTCAAGATCACTTAAAGAAATTATTAATGAAGCAAAGCAATTAATTACTAATGGATCAAGTGAGATTACATTACTAGGTCAAAATGTGAATGCGTATAAGTATAAGAGTCACATAAAAACATATCGTCTTTCTGATTTAATATTTGAACTTAACAATTTAAAAAAACTAAAAAGAATTAGATACACCACATCTCATCCCAAAGATGTTACAAAAGACTTAATAGAAGCACACAGAGACTGTGAAAAACTAATGCCAATACTCCACTTGCCAGTTCAAAGTGGATCTTCAAAAATTTTAAAGGCAATGAATAGAAAACATAGCATAGAAGAGTATTCTGAAATTATTACTAGACTTAAGGAAGTTAAACCAAATATTAAATTCTCATCCGATTTTATTATTGGATATCCAGGTGAAACAAAAAATGACTTTTTGAAGACCCTAAAATTAATAAAAAAAACTAAATTTATAAATTCTTACTCATTTATTTACAGCTCAAGGCCTGGGACACCAGCATCAGAGTTAAATAACATAGAAATAAAAACAGCTAAAAATCGATTAACAGAATTACAAAAGTTACTGGAAAATATTAACACAGAAAATAAAAAAAATTTTCTACATCAATCAACAGAAGTTCTATTTGAAAATAAGATGAAAAATCAAAATAAATATTTTGGAAGAGATAAATTTTTAAATTCCGTTGTTGTAGAAAGTGACAAAGATTTAACCGGCCAACTACTTAATATAAAAATTGATAATTATAATCATAATAGTTTATTCGGAAAAGTTATCAATTATAAAAGTAGTAATTATGCAGTTTAGTTAATGTCTGAAATAAGTAAATTAGAACAGAAATTTATAGTAAAAAAAATTGATAAAGAAACTATCAATATTCAAATTTTAGATAATAATATACTTTTACAAATTGTAGGTCAATTTAATGCAAATCTTATTGAGTTAGAAAAATTAACAGAAACAACTTTATTTTTTAGAGGAAACTCTATTACAATTAAAGGAAATTCAGATAACTTATTTATTGTTTCTGAAGCTATAAAATTTTTAATTAATAAATTTCTTTTAACAAATAATATAGAAAAAAGTGATATAGTACTTTCAGTGAATAAAAATCTAAGTTCAAATAAAAATACAAATGTGGAATCTTTTGCACAGCTTATTAAGACCCCAAGAAAATCAGTTATAGCCAGATCTCAGAAACAATCCGATTATATTAAAGCGCTAAGAGAAAATGATATCGTGATGGCATTAGGTCCAGCTGGAACAGGTAAAAGCTTTCTAGCTGTTTCCGTTGCTATTACTATGCTTATGGAAAAAAAAATAGAACGCGTTATACTATCTAGACCAGCCGTTGAAGCAGGTGAAAAGCTAGGGTTTCTTCCAGGTGATATGAAAGAAAAAGTAGACCCTTATTTAAGACCACTTTATGATGCTCTCTATGAATTATTTGGTTTTGAAAAAATAGATAAAAAAATTGAAACTGGAGAAATTGAAATTGCACCTCTTGCTTTTATGAGAGGCAGAACTTTAAAAAATTGTTTTGCTATTTTAGATGAGGCGCAAAATGCAACTGAAACACAAATAAAAATGTTCCTAACTAGAATTGGTGAAAATTCAAGATTAGCAGTTAATGGAGATCCATCGCAAGTTGATTTAATCAATAAATCACATTCAGGCTTAGTAAAATCAAAAAATATTTTAAGCAACGTAAAAGAAATAAAAATAGTCGAATTTGACCACGCAGATGTAGTTAGACATCCTCTTGTTTCAAAGATTATTAAGGCCTATCAAGAAAAAACCGATGATAAAGGTTGAAGTTCTAGTTAAGACCAATGCTTGGAGAAAGCATATTAGCAACCCCAATACTTATTTAAGTAACAAGTTAAAAAAATTTGAGAAAAAAATAAATATATTTAAAAATAATAAATTAAATTTTACACTTCTTCTTTCTGGAGACAGTGAAATTAAAAGATTAAATAAAAAATTTAGAAAAAAGAATAAAGTTACAGATGTTTTATCTTTTCCTTCTTATAAAAAAAAAGTTTTATATAGTTTAATAAGAAAACAAGAAGATACCATTTATCTTGGGGATATAATAATTAGCTTAAATGAAATTATTAAACAGAGCAGGAAACAAAATTTTTTTACCATATTTGATAAAACATGGATTCATGGATTGATACATTTGCTAGGCTATCGTCATAAGACCAATCAGGATTTTTTTTTGATGCAAAAATTAGAGAATAAAGTGATCAAGTTAACTCAATGATTCTCAATTTTTTCAATAGTAGATTTTTTTTAGTTTTTTCATTTCCTTTTATTTTAGGTGCTTTAACTGTTTTTAGTTTTCAACCATTTAATTATAGCTATATTAATTTTATTATCATTCCAGCTTTTTTTTTAGTTACAACCTATGTAAAAAAAAAGTCTAAAAATACTTACAGAAAAAAACCGTACCTCTTAAATTTATTTTTGATTGGATATTTATTTGGTGTTGGTTTTTTTTTAACAGGAACATCTTGGATTTCTCATTCACTCTCATTTGATGAAAATTTTGAATTTTTAATACCAATTTCTATTATTTTTTTACCGTTATTTCTTGGAATTTTTTTTGGGTTAGGAAATTTAATTGTAGGTGCATTTTTAAAAAATAATTTTACGTCTATTTTATTTTTTTCAAGCTCTCTAGCTTTTATGGATTTTGTACGTGCTAAAATTTTTACTGGTTTCCCTTGGAATCTGTGGGCTTATACGTGGTCAGATATACCTGAGGTACTTCAATTTTTACCAGTATTAGGTTTTTTTTCATTTAATTTAATTTGTATTATTGTTTACTGCTCACCACTTTTATTAGTCTTTAAAAGAAGACCCAACATCATGATATTTATCTTTATAGGAATTATTTTTTTAGGCAATTTTATATACGGATCTTCAATAATTAATAATAATAATAAATACACAGAAAAAGTTGTATTAAATTTAGAAAATTCTATTTATACAAAAATAATTTCACCTAGTTTTGATTTAGAATATAATTTATCTAATGAAGATATTGATAAAAGAATTCAAAAATTAATAAAATATAGTTCACCCGATAAAAACAAAAAAACACTCTTTGTTTGGCCGGAAGGTGTTTTTACTGGCTTTAATTTGGAACAAATTAAACAGTACAAACCTATAATTATGCAAAATTTTTCAGACAAGCATTTAATATTGTTAGGGATAAATACATTTATTGATAATCAAATAGAAAACAAAACATTTAATAGCTTAATAATTATCAATAATAAATTCGAAGTTTTATACAAATATAATAAAAATAAACTTGTCCCTTTCGGAGAATTTTTACCTTTTGAAAATATTTTAAATAAGATTGGGTTAAAAAAAATAACAGAAGGTCAAGGTTCTTTCTCCAAAGGGTTAAAATCAAATATTTTTATCTTAGACAACCTAAAGTTACTCCCGTTAATTTGCTACGAGATAATTTTTCCAGAATTAAGCCATAATCAAAAACAAAAAAATTTAATTATAAATATTTCAGAGGATGCATGGTTTGGAGAAACAATAGGGCCAAGCCAACATTTAGCAAAAGCAATCTTTAGATCAATAGAAAGTAATACTTTCGTGATAAGATCAGCAAATAGAGGATTTAGTGTTTTTATTGATAACAAAGGAATAATCAAAAAAATTTTAAGGCCAAATGAAACAGGCGTTATTGAACTAAATGTTCCACTTATAAACAACGCACAAATGAAATATAAAATTGATTTGATATTTTTTGTACTTTTATTTACATGTATTTTTATCTTTTTAATTTTTAAAAAAAATGAATATAAATAAATACTTATTTACCAGTGAATCTGTTTCAGAAGGTCATCCAGATAAAGTCTGCGATAGAATCTCTGATATGGTAGTAGACTCATATTTATTAAAAGATCCACATGCTAGAGTGGCCTGTGAAACTTTGACTACAACCAACAAAGTTATTTTAGCCGGAGAAATTAGAGCTCCAGAAATAAAAACAGATGAATTAATTCAAAAAGTAAGAGATTGTATTAAAGATATTGGTTATGACCAAGACGGCTTTAGTTGGAAAGAACAAACACAAATAGAATCATATTTACATTCGCAGTCTTCAGATATCGCAATGGGTGTTGATTCTAAAGATAACAAAGATGAAGGTGCGGGAGACCAGGGTATTATGTTTGGCTATGCTTGCGACGAAACAAAAGACCTGATGCCAGCCCCAATACATTTTTCTCATAAAATATTAAGATTGATGGCAGAAGATAGAAAAAAAGGTTTATTAAAAGGAATTGAACCTGATTCAAAAAGTCAGGTCACTATGTGTTATGAAGATGGTAAGCCTACTAAAGTAACTTCTGTTGTTATTTCTACACAACACTCTAAAGATATAAATCAAGAAAAAGTAAGAGAACTTATATATCCTTATATTAAAAAATCTATACCAGAAAATTTGTTAAAAGAATTAAATGACAAAGAGGTTTACATTAATCCTACAGGGCAGTTTATAATCGGAGGACCAGATGGCGATACAGGATTAACAGGAAGAAAAATTATTGTAGATACGTATGGAGGTGCGGCACCACATGGTGGCGGAGCTTTTTCGGGAAAAGATCCTACAAAGGTTGATAGATCAGCTGCCTATGTTTCTAGGTATCTGGCAAAAAACATTGTTGCTGCTGGAATTTCAGATAAATGTTTAATTCAACTAGCTTACGCTATCGGAGTTTCAAAACCACTTTCAATTTTTGTTAAACTGTCAGACAAAGACGTAGATAAAACTGAAGATATAAAAAGTAAAGTAGAGAAAAATTTTGATTTATCTCCTCGAGGAATTAGAGAATTATTAGGATTAAATAAACCTATATATCAAATCACTTCTGCTTACGGTCATTTTGGAAGAGAGCCTGATAATAAAGGTGAATTTTCGTGGGAAAAAACTGATAAAATTGACATCTTTAAAAAGTAAACTTGAAAAAACCTTAAATTTTCATTAAATAGACTAAATAATTAGATGTTTACAAATGGGCTTTAGCCCATTTTTTTTTGGAGCTAACTAAAAAGGAAAAAATGTTAAATAGAGGATTAGATAAAGTAGAGTTATTAAGAATAGTAGAAGCAGTTGCAAATGAAAAGTCTATAGATAAAGAAATAGTTTTAGAGTCTATGGAAAGTGCAATTCAAAAAGCAGCTCTTACTAAATTTGGAACAGAAAATAACATACGAGTTATTATTGATAGATCTACCGGTGAAATTAAAATTCAAAAAGTTCTTGATATAGTTGAACAAGTTGAAGACTCTAGCAAAGAAATTATTTTAACAGATGTAAAGAGTATAGATAAAAAAAATAAAGATTTAAAAATTGGTGACCAAATTTTTGAAGATTTACCTCAGATAGACTTTGGTAGAATAGCAGCACAAAGTGCAAAACAAGTTATCAGTGTAAGAGTTAAAGAAGCTGAAAAAAATAGACAGTACGAAGATTTTATTGAAAAACAAGGTCAGATTTTAAGTGGAATTATAAAAAGATTGGAATATGGAAATGTTATAGTGGACCTGGGTAAAGCCGAAGGCGTTATAAAAAAAGATGAACTTATTCCAAGAGAAATATTAAAAACAGGAGATCGTGTTAAAGCATACTGTTATGAAGTTAAAAAAGAATTAAAAGGACATCAAATATTTTTATCGAGAGCACACCCACAGTTTTTGGCTAAATTATTTTTTCAAGAGGTCCCAGAAATTTATGAAGGTATCATAGAAATAAAAGCAGTAGCTAGAGATCCAGGAAGTAGAGCTAAAATTTGTGTGTTTTCTAGTGAAAGCTCAATTGATCCAGTTGGGGCGTGCGTAGGTATGAGGGGAAGCAGAGTACAAACAATAGTAAATGAGCTTCATGGTGAAAAAATTGATATTATAAAATGGACAGAAGATCTACCAACACTTATTTCAGAATCATTATCACCAGCAGATATTCAAAAAGTATTAATCGATAAAGACAACAAGAGAATTGATGTAATTTTGACTGAGGAAAATTTAAGTAAAGCTATCGGAAGAAGAGGTCAAAACGTTCGACTTGCCTCTAAGCTTACAAATTACGAAATAGATATTTTGACAGATAAAGAAGATTCTGAAAGAAGACAAGCTGAATTTAAAGAGAAAACAGAAAATTTGGTAAAAAGTTTAGAAGTTGATGAAACCCTTGGACAGCTATTAGTTTCTGAAGGAATGCAAAACATTGAGGAAATATCTCAATCTGTTCCAGACGATATAACTAAAATTGAGGGTATAGACGAAGCGACTGCAAATGAACTAATCAATAGGTCAAAAGAAAATTTGATAAAAGAAAAAAAAGAAATTTCTAAAAGGTTAAAAGAACTGGGAATGGAAGATTCTTTAGCTAATCTTAAGGGCATAACTCAAGGAATGTTAGTTTTACTTGGCCAAAGAAACATTAAAACACTAGGTGATTTTGCCGATCTCTCTTCGGATGAGTTAATTGGTGGTTTTGATGAAGTGAAAGGAAAAAAAATTAGAATTGATGGATATTTAGAAGAATTCTCTCTTTCAAGAGAAGAGGCAGATCAATTGATTATGGCTGCTAGAGAAATAGCCTTTAAATAAAATTTATGGAAGATGAAAAAAATAAAAAAAAGACTTTAACAATTTCGTCTACTATAACTAAAAAAATTGATATTTCATCTCTTTCTAGTGATGGGAAAAAAACCTTTTCTATAGAAAAAAAAACTCCATTTAGATCTACAAGAGAAAACAAACCTAAAACTAGCCCAGGTGTCTTTAAAAAAACAGATAATATAAAAAAAAATGTAGTAAGAAAATTTGTTGAGCAACAAGCTACAAAAAATTTTGTTAAAAAAGAAGAAAAAGGACCCTCAAAAACAAAATTAAAACTTAAAGATCCCCTGTCTGCAAAAAGAAATTTTAATCTTACCGTTTCAAGAGCTATGAACGTTGAAGAAATTGAAATTAAACAAAGAAGCTTAGCTTCAGTAAAAAGAGCAAGATTAAAAGATAGAAGAATAGACAATTCAGATGACAAAAAAGAAATAAAGAAAGTAATTAAAGACGTCAATATTCCAGAGCAAATTACTATTCAAGAACTTTCTAATCGGATGGCAGAAAGATCTTCTGACGTGATAAAATTCTTATTTAATATGAAAGTTGTAGCTACAATAAATCATGTTATAGACAAAGATACTGCTGAGTATATTGTTAAAGAATTTGGTCACATACCTATAATTGAAAGTTCACCTGATTTAGAAATAAAAAAAAAGAAAAATAATTTAGAAGGTAAGATTAAAAATAGACCAGCAGTTGTTACAATTATGGGCCATGTGGATCATGGAAAAACTTCTCTATTAGACGCGTTAAGAGATGCTAATGTTGTGTCTGGTGAGCATGGTGGAATAACCCAACACATTGGAGCTTATCAAGTTAGAACTGAAAAAAATCAAATTATAACTTTTATTGATACACCTGGTCATGCAGCCTTTACAGAAATGCGTGCTAGAGGATCTAAAATTACCGATATTATAGTCTTAGTTGTTGCCGCTAATGACGGCATCATGCCTCAAACAATAGAGGCAATTCAACACGCTAAAGCAGCAAAAGTCCCTATTATAGTTGCTATAAATAAATGTGACTTGCCAGATAAAAATATTACTAAAATAAAAAATGATTTAATGAAATATGAACTTATCGCTGAGGATTTTAGCGGAGATACTTTATTTGTTGAAGTATCAGCTACTCAAAAGACAAACCTAGCTAAGCTAAAAGAAAGCATATTACTACAATCTGAGATATTAGACTTATCTGCATCTTTTAGCGGACCCGCTACTGGTGTTGTTATAGAATCTAAAATAGACAAAGGTAAAGGACCTGTGTCGACAGTACTTATAACTAACGGGCTACTAAAAAAAGCAGATTATTTTGTTTGTGGAAATACTTATGGAAAAATTAGAGCAATGATTGACCATGAAGGAAAAATAGTTGATGAAGCTCTACCATCTATGCCAGTTGAAATTTTAGGAATGAACGAGTCAGTTTTTGCTGGAGCAGAATTTGCAGTAACTGAAAATGAGGAAAAAGCAAAAGAAATTTCTGAATTTAACAAAATTAACTCTGTTACCGTTAAAAAAGTTGTTAAAGATAAAACATCAATTTTTGAAAATCAGAACAATAAAGAAGAATTAAACATTATCACTAAGTCAGATGTTCAAGGATCAAGTGAAGCATTAAAAAATGCAATAAATAAAATAGAACATCCCGAGGTAAAAGCTAATATTATTTTGTCCGACATAGGTATGATAAGTGAGTCAGATGTTTCTTTAGCTAAAGCTTCAAATGCTCTTTTAATAGGTTTTAATGTTAAGCCGAATAACCAAGCTAAAAGATTAGCCGAACAGCAGCATGTAGAAATTAAATATTTTAATATTATTTATGAGGTAATAGAACTTATTGAAAAAAACCTTTCTGGCTTGTTAGCACCAGAGATTAAGGAAACTATTATTGGCACAGCAGAAATCTTAAAAGTATTCAAAGTTTCTGATGCAGGAAAAATTGCAGGCTCAAAAGTAACCGATGGTGAAATAACAAATAAAGCAAAAGCTAGGTTGATACGTGATGGGGCAGTTGTTTATACTGGAGAAATTCTAAGTATTTTTAGAGAAAAAAATCAAGTCAAGGAAGTTAAAAGTGGAGTAGAATGTGGAATTAGTTTAAAGGATTTTATTGACTTAAAAGAAAAGGATGTGATTGAAGCTTTTTTATCGGAAAATATAGATAGACAAATATAAAAATGAGTAGAGGCAAAAAAACGCCAATATATTCTCAAAGACAACTTCGTGTTGGAGAATTAATTAAACAAAATATAGGTGAAGTATTTATTAGGAATGAGGCAAAAATTTTAGCTCTAAATACCAGCTTAGTAACAGTAACAGAGGTAAAAATGACACCTGACCTTAAATCTGCAAGAGTCTATGTAATACCACTTGGAGGTAAAGAGACTAAAAAAATAGTAAGTATCTTGACGGAGTTCTCACATCTTGTTAGAAGGGCACTGTCAAAAAAACTTGATATAAAGTTTCTTCCTAGACTTGTATTTGTAGAAGATAATTCTTTCGAATATGCTGAAAAGATAGAAAGATTAATTAATATAAACAAAAAAGATGATGCAGAAAAAAAAAGAAACGATTAAATCACTAGCTATTCACGAAAAAGACGTGGGTTCAGCAGAAGTTCAAGTTGGATTACTAACTGATAAAATTTTAAAGTTATCAGGGCATTTCAAAAAATTCAAAAAAGATAAACACTCTACTATGGGCTTAACAAGATCAGTTAATAGAAGAAAAAAGTTATTAGCTTATTTGAAAAGAAAAAACCCAATATCATATGGCAAAGTAATTAAACAATTAAATTTAAGGAAATAATGTTCAAAATTCACAAAGAAGAAATAGAGATAAATGGAAAGAAGATAACTTTAGAAACTGGAAAAATTGCAAGACAAGCCGACGGAGCAATTATAGCGACATGTGGTGAAACAGTAGTTATAGCTACAGTAGTTGGAGCAAAAAAACTTAGAGATGGTCAAGACTTTTTCCCACTATCAGTAAATTATCAGGAAAAATATTATGCTGCAGGAAAAATTCCAGGTGGATATTTTAAAAGAGAAGCAAGACCGACTGAATCTGAGCAATTAATTTCAAGATTAATAGATAGACCAATACGACCTTTGTTTCCTTCAAGTTTTATGAATGAGGTTCAGTTACTACCAACAGTTTTATCTTATGATGGAGAAAACCAAGCTGATGTTTTATCCATTATTGCATGTTCTGCTACATTAGCTATTTCCGGATTACCTTTTGGTGGTCCTATTGCTGCAAGTAGAGTTGGATTTAAGGATGGTAAATACTTATTAAACCCATCACCAAAAGAACTAGTAGAATCAGAATTAGACCTAGTTGTTGCTGGAACAAAAGATGCAGTTTTAATGGTCGAGTCAGAGACTTCAGGGCTAACAGAAAAAGTTATGCTAGATGCAGTTAAGTTTGGACACGAAAATTTTATACCGATTATTGATGCAATAGAAAAATTAGCTAAAAAAGCCGGTAAACCTAAATGGAAAGTTGAAGCTCCAGATCATTCTGCTGTGAAAGCAAAAATTGCTAAAGCTTTAGAAGCAGATCTTAGAACGGCATTTAAAGAAATAGATAAAAAGAAAAGATCAACTGCAATTTCAGAAGCAGAAATAAAATGTAAAGAAATGTTTGTAGAAGATGAGAATGTTAATGAAAACCAAGCAATGGCACAGTTAAAATCACTTGAAAAAGATATTGTTCGTACCGCAATTCTAAAAGATAAAAAAAGAATTGATGGCAGGGGTTTAGCTGATGTTAGACAAATTAAATGTGAAGTTGGAATTCTGCCTAGAACTCACGGATCTGCTTTATTTACCAGAGGTGAAACTCAAGCTTTAGTAGTGACTACACTGGGAATGTCAGATGATGAACAAAGAGTCGAAAGCTTAAATGGCATGCAAAGAAACAGATTTATGCTTCATTATAATTTTCCACCTTTTTCTGTGGGAGAATGCGGAAGAATAGGAACGGGTAGAAGAGAAGTAGGTCATGGAAAATTAGCATGGAGAGCAATAAATTCATCTTTACCAAAACCAGAAAATTTTCCTTATACATTAAGAGTTGTGTCTGAAATTACAGAATCAAACGGTTCTTCTTCAATGGCTACCGTTTGTGGAACTTCACTAGCTCTTATGGATGCTGGCGTACCTATGAAAGAACCAGTAGCAGGTATAGCTATGGGTTTAATTAAAGAAGGAAAAGACTTTTCAGTACTATCGGATATTCTAGGCGATGAAGATCATTTGGGAGACATGGACTTTAAAGTTGCAGGAACTAAAAGTGGAATAACATCTCTTCAAATGGACATTAAAATTGAAGGTATAACATTTGAAATAATGGAGAAAGCATTAGACCAGGCAAAAGATGGAAGAGAGCACATTCTTGGAGAAATGGATAAAGCGTTAAAAGTATCAAGAACAGAATTTTCTAAGCACACACCAAAAATGGAAATTGTAACGGTAGACAAAAAAGACATAGCAACAGTTATAGGAAAAGGTGGAGCAACTATAAGAGAAATTGTAGAAAAATCAGGAGCAAAAGTAGATGTAAAAGATACTGGAGAAGTAACAGTAGCAGCACCAGATGAGGAATCTAGAAAAATAGCAATTGATATTATTAAAAGTCTAGTAGCAAAAGCTGAAGTTGGAAAAATTTACAAAGGTAAAGTTGTTAAAATAATGGAGTTCGGGGCTTTTGTTAATTTTTTAGGAAAACAAGACGGTTTAGTACATATTTCTGAACTTGCAGCAAAAAGAGTTGAAAAAGTAGGTGATGTTGTAAAAGAAGGTGATGAAGTTTCTGTAAAAGTTTTAGGTTTTGATAGAGGGAAAGTTAAATTATCTATTAAACAGGCAATAGCTGAATAATTTTAGGTAATATTTTTAGGATCTGGCATTCCAACTTTATTATATCCAGCATCTACATAATGTATTTCGCCGGTAACGCCCGCAGCAAGTTCGCTTGTTAAATATAAAGCAGAATTTCCAACATCGTTAATATCAACATTTCTTTTTAAAAAAGAATGATCTGCATTCCATTTGTATAAGAATTTTGCGTCCCCAATTGCGGAGGCTGCAAGCGTTTTGATAGGTCCTGCACTAATTGCATTTACTCTAATACCCTTAGCACCAAGATCTCTTGCTAAATATTTTACACTTGATTCAAGAGCAGATTTACATACGCCCATAACATTGTAGTTTGGTATAGCTTTTGTAGATTCGTAAGTTAAAGTCAACATACTACCACCCTCCTTCATCATTTTTGACGCCTCTTTAGCTACCTCTGTAAAAGAAAAACATGAAATCAACATACTTCTTAAAAAATTATCTCTTGTTGTATTTAAATATTCGCCAGATAGTTCTGATTTATCTGAAAATGCTACAGCGTGAACTACAAAATCTATCTGACCCCATTTAGCTTTAATATCTTCAAAGAGTTTTATTATTTCATCTTTATTTTCAACATTACAACTGAGTGTAAAGTCTGAGTTTAAAGACTTAGCAAGTGGTATAACTCTTTTTTTTAAAGCATCACCTAAGTATGTAAAAGCTAAGTCTGCTCCAGCACCAGCTAATTTTTGTGAAATACCCCAGGCAATCGACCTTTCGTTTGCAACACCCATAATTAAACCTTTTTTACCTTTCATTAAATTCATAAATTATATCTTCTCAAAAATTAAAGTTGCATTTGTTCCGCCGAACCCAAAGCTATTAGACATAACAGAATTTAGTGTTACATTTTTTTCCACACTAGTAACAATAGGAAATTTTTTTGCCTCATCATCCATTTCATTAATATTTGCAGATGCAGCTATAAAATTATTTTTCATCATAATTAAACAATAAATTGCTTCATGAACGGAAGCTGCACCAAGAGGATGACCAGTCAAAGATTTTGTTGAACTTATTTTTGGAATATTATCTCCAAAAGTTTCTTTTACTGCTCTTAACTCAGTGATATCTCCAACGGGTGTCGAAGTACCGTGAGTGTTTATATAATCAATTTTATTTCTTGCAGTTTTAAGAGACATTTTCATGCATCTTACGGCACCTTCGCCTGATGGAGCTACCATATCGTAACCATCAGATGTTGCGCCATAACCAGTTAATTCAGCATAAATTTTAGCACCTCTTGCTTTTGCATGCTCTAATTCCTCTAAAACTATGACACCTGCCCCACCTGCAATTACAAATCCATCTCTAGTTTTATCATAAGGTCTTGAAGCTGTTTCAGGATTTTCATTATATTTGGAAGATAGAGCTGTCATAGCATCAAACATAGCAGACATAGCCCAATGAATTTCTTCGCCACCACCGGCAAAAATAATTTTTTGTTTACCCGATTGTATTAATTCCATGCCATTACCAATACAGTGTCCGCTAGTTGCACAGGCAGAACTTATTGAGTAATTAACTCCTTTGATTTTAAATGGTACAGCAAGTGTTGCAGAAACTGTACTGGCCATAGTTCGTGGAACTACAAACGGCCCCATTTTTTTTGGGCCAACCTCTCTTGTAGAGTCAACAGCATGAACAACATTTTTAACAGAAGGTCCCCCAGAACCCATAATAATTCCGGTTGTTTCATTGCTAACATCTTTTTCTTCTAAACCTGAATCTGTTACAGCTTCTTTCATTGCTATATAATTATAAGCTGACCCCTCTCCCATAAATCTAATTATTTTTCTATCAATGTGGTCTTCTACTTTAATTTTAGGAATTCCACAGATTTGGCTTTTAAAATTATATTTTTTATATTCATCAGAAAAGCTAATACCAGATTTTGTATTTAACAATGAATCGTACACTTCACTTTGATTGTTTCCAAGACATGAAACAATTCCAATACCAGTAACGGCTACTCGTTTCATGATTTAAACACTCCTACTTTTAAATTTGACGCTTTATAGATAATTTTATCATCAGCACTTAAAATACCATCTGCTAAACCTACAGCTGTTCCTTCTTTTCTTAGAATTCGCTTCATGTTAATTTCATAGGTAGCAAGCTTTACTGTTTGTAAAACTTCTCCTGTAAACTTAACTTCATTTACTCCTAATGCTCTGCCTTTACCTGGATCACCTAGCCACCCTAAATAAAAACCAACTAGTTGCCACATAGCATCAAGTCCTAAACATCCCGGCATAACAGGGTCATCTTTAAAATGACAATTAAAAAACCACATATCTTTTTTAATGTCTAATTCTGCTTTTATAGATCCTTTTTTATAAAGGCCACCGTCGCTTGTAATTTCAGAAATACGATCAAACATTAGCATTGGAGGAAGAGGTAATTTAGCGTTACCCACCCCAAAGAGTTTGCCATTTCCACAGTCTATTAGTTCATCATAATTATAACTATTTTTTTGCATATTTTGATAATATTTAACTTGAAATACATATTAATTATATAATAATAAAGCATCTCAGGGACAAAAAATCACAGTTATTTAGATAATAATTAGTGTAAATAGTTAAGTATATATGGGTAATATTAGCTTTGAAGATTTTTATAAAGTACCAAAACTTAATTTTGATATTTCAAGATTAAGGAAAGATCTTGAAATCATCTTAAAAAAAAAAAAATTTGATACACCAGGTGTCTCTAACTTTGGTGCTATATCTTTAAACCAAATTCCAAATGATGCAGATTCAATTAAAGGAAACAATATCAGAGGAGTGTATTGGACTAAACCTGATGAAACAGGAAAAGAAGTAGCTAGAGATGTAGGAATAGATGAATCAAAATATACTCAGCTTGTCCCAGAATTTGAGAACACTTATTTTTCAGAAGTCTATGATACCTTAAGAAAAAAATTTAAAATTGGTAGAATTAGAATTTTACTGAAACAACCTAGATCAAGTTTAAGCTGGCATAGGGACCCAGAACCAAGACTACATATCCCAATAATTACCAATCCTGGATGCATGATGGTAATAGAAAATATTGCAAAACACTTACCAGCAGATGGATCTGTTACGATAACTAACAACACAAAATACCATAACTTTTTTAATGGTGGTGAACAGGATCGTATTCATCTAGTTGCCTGCATGTTAGAGGATAGATTTAATTAAAGATTTCCCCACAAGTTGCTTTTTTTTATCCAACCTGAATATTTATCAACTTTAATTTTACACCAGTTATCTCTACACTTGGAAATTAAACAAAGTCGGCCTTTTTCTAAAATAACCAAAGGTTTAGAAAAAATAGTAGGTTTTTTAAACATTATAACCTCGCTATCTAATGTTAGACCAGCTTTTTTTCTTGATAATTGTGTCCGGTGAATCCAACCTGTATTATTTTCGTGATCTTTTATTTTTCTCCAATTACCTGAAACATCTTGAACTAGAACGGGAAGATTTTTTTTTTTGTAAAAAATCTTTACCGAATAATCAAAAGAAGGCCCCTGTCTTAAATTTACGGTATTATTACGTAAGGTTAAGAAATATTCTTCAGAAAATAAAAAATTAAATAAACCAAAAATTAATATAAAAGTAACAATTATTATCTTCATTATCTTTTTTTGCAGTCCACTGTACAATTAATATTTTTTGTAAGTTTAATTTTTCTAAAATTTAAGTTAAGTGTATTAAAAACTATCATTTTTCCAACTAGTTCATTTTTTTTGTTTAAAATAGATTTTATTACTTCGTTAGCTTGCAATGTCCCAGCAATGCCTGCAGTCGTAGGCAGGATTCCTTCCGAGTCACATTTATTTTCTACCTCGGGTATTTCAGGCATGAAGCACCGATAGCAAGGTATCTTTTTAGAAAAATTAAAATTAAATATATGTGCCTCAAATTTGCTTATTGCTGCAGAAATTAATATTTTTTTATTTTTTAAACAAAAATCATTAAGTAAATATCTTGTAGTAAAATTGTCTGAACAATCACAAATAATATCATATTTATCTAAAATATTTTGAATATTTTTTTTAATAATTTTTACTTTATAAATATTAATTTTAATTTTTTTATTTACTTTTTGTAAAAATTTTTTCGCTTGAACAGCTTTAAGTTTTCCTCTGTCTTTTTCATTAAACAAAATTTGTCTATTAAGATTAGAAAAATCAACTTTATCATGATCAGCAATACCAATATTTATTATTCCAAGGCTGCTTAAATATAAAGCCACAGGGCAGCCTAAGCCACCCATTCCCACTATTAAAACTCTAGTAGAAGAAATTTTTTTTTGTCCTAAGACACCAACTTGCTTCAGTATTATCTGCTTTGAGTACCGCAAAATATCTTTGCTAGTTATTTTCATAATTTGCTCTATTTAGTGCCAGTAGAGCCAAAACCATCTGAACCACGCTCTGTTTCAGATAATTCTGCAACTTCTTCTAAATTAGCTTGAACAATAGGACAAACAACCATTTGAGCTATTCTTACTCCATTCTCAATAACAAATTCTTCTTTACCATGATTAATTAAGATAACTTTAATCTCACCTCTGTAATCAGCATCAATAGTACCGGGTGTATTTAAAACTGTAATATTTTTTTTAGCAGCTAAGCCAGACCTAGGTCTTATCTGGACCTCGTAACCCCTGGGAATAGCAATTGACAAGCCCGTCGAAACTAAAACTTTTTCTCCTGGACTAATTATTATACTATTTTTTATACATGCAGCTATATCCATACCAGAAGAGCCTGGAGTTTCGTATTTTGGAGTTGACACAGAGTTTGATAATTTTTTAATTTGTATTTTTATCATTAATTAAAAAATTATCTATTATTTTTTTTGCAATTTTTGTAGCAATATAACTTTTTTTATTTTTAGGTAGATTTTCAATTTTTCCATTTTTTTCTATAATCAAAACTTTATTATAGTCAACGTTAAATCCAGTCTCTTTTTTTGAAACATCATTAGCAATAATTATATCGCAATACTTACGGTTTAATTTTTTTATAGAGTTTTCAATTAAATTTTCTGTCTCAGCTGAGAAACCAACTAAAATTTTAGGTCTTAATTTATTATTTTTTCCAAGATACTCTAAAATATCTTTATTTTTTTCTAAATTTAAACTAATAAAATTTTTTTTATCTTTTTTTATCTTTTGTTTGCTATTATTTTTAGGTTTAAAATCAGATACTGCTGCAGCACAAATGGCGATATCTACTGGCAAAAGTTTTTGTACAGCACTCATCATTTCATCAGCACTATTTATTTTTTTTACTTTAATATCTTTTGAATAACTTAAGGTAGTAGGTCCAGCCACTAAAGTAGTGTTCACTCCTAATTTTGATAAAGCTAAGGCTATTTCATATCCTTGTTTACCACTAGACTCGTTGGAAATATATCTAACGGGGTCAATATATTCGCGGGTTGGGCCTGTAGTAACTAATGCACTAATTTTTTTCTTTTTAACTAAATCTTTATTATTAAAATATTCTTTTACATATGAAAAAATTTGACGCGGACTTGACATCTTGCCCTCACCATATTCTCCACAAGCCATTTCTCCGTTTACCGGCCCAATAAACTTATATCCATAGTCCAGTAAATTTTTTAAATTATTTTGTATTGCTTTATGTAGCCACATCCTAACGTTCATTGCTGGAACTAAAACAACTTCTTTATTAGAAGCTAAAATAACAGTAGTTGCTAGATCTTCCGCTTTACCAGCGCTTAATTTTGTCATCATATTAGCTGTTGTTGGCAGAACTAAGATTATATCAGCCCAACGAGACAAAGAAATATGGTCTATTTCTTTTTCATTATTTACATCAAAAATATCTTCAAAAACTTTATTATTTGACAAAGATGTTATTGATAATGGAGTAACAAATTTCTTACCACTTTTTGTAAGTATTGTTTTTATTTCTATGTTATTTTTAACAAACAACCTGATAAGATCTAACGCTTTATAGGCAGAGATTCCTCCACCAACTATTAATAGCACTTTTTTATTTTGTACTGACATTTTAATAATTAAAATACTAATAAAACAGCAATTACAATACCTAAAAAACCAATAATAATATTGTTTCTCAAGTTTTTTAACTTTATCTCTTCAAGTTCTATACCTCTGTTATTTTTTAAGGCTAGATTTAATTTACCCTCAGCCAATAGCTGCAAAGCATAATTAGCTTTATCCATAAAATTAGGAAAATCAGGAATTCTTTTTAAAATTTCAGAAGATGTATTAATAGCCGTATCTATAGTCGCTTTAGGGCTTTTTACACTTTTAATCCACTCTTCTAATACTGGTCTTGAAATTTCCCATATATTAGTTTCAGGATAAAGTTTTCTCGCAACACCTTCTACGGTAACCATAGTTTTTTGTAACAATAAAAGAGGCGTTTGTGTTGGCATATTAAATTTTTCTGTAATTTCGAAAAGTTGTGCTAGTAAGTTTCCACCTGAAATATCTTTTATAGATTGTCCAAAAATAGGTTCCCCAACAGATCTTAGTGCTTGTGCAAATTCTTCTTTTGAAGCATCTCGAGGTACTAAACCTGCTTCAAAATGAACTTCAGCAACTTTTACATAATCTCTCTGTATAAACCCGTATAAAATTTCTGCTAAATATTTTCTGTTATTTTTATCTAACCTACCCATAATTCCAAAATCAACAGGAATAATATTACCATTTTGGCCTACAAACAAATTACCTTGATGCATATCTCCGTGAAAAAAACCATCTCGAACTGCCTGCTTGAGAAAATGTTGAATTAAATTTTCTGAAAGTTTTTTTAAGTTAACTCCTGACCTTTTTAATAACTCATGTTCTCTTATCGAAATACCATCAACTTTATCTAAGGTAAGTACTTTTCTAGTAGTATAATTCCAATAAATTTTTGGAACATTAAATCCATCATCATTTTTTGTATTTTCGTACAACTCATTCGCAGCTGCAGCTTCAAATCTTAAGTCCATTTCAATATTAGTTATCTCTCTAAGCAAATGAACAACTTCTATTAATTTAAGTCTTTTAGTTTTTAAAAATAAACTTTCTATAATGTAAGCAAATAACATTAATGCATCGAGTTCCTCATTAAATTGTTTCTCGATGTTAGGTCTAAGAATTTTTACAGCGACTTCTTTTTGTTCATCATCAATTTTAATTTTTGCTATATGTACTTGAGCAATAGAAGCGGCTGCAATAGGCTCACTTAAATCAATTATATTTTTATATAATTCCTCACCAAATTCTTTCTTTAAAATTTTTTTAGATTCATAAAGTTCAAATGGGGGTAGTTTGTCCTGAAGCTTAACCAAATCATCGGCTAATGATTCTCCTATAATATCAGGTCTAGTAGCCAAAAATTGACCTAGTTTTATAAAAGTAGTGCCCATTCCTTCTAGGGCATCACATAGTTTTTCTCCCGGCTTCTTTGGTTTATTTATTAATATTTTTTTTGACCCAACAGAAAATACATTAAAAAATAACTTTATAGCAAAAGGGATGTCATAAATTTCATTGATTGTTTCAATAGCTCCCGAGGAAGCAAGTTTTCTCGCTATCCTGAATAATTGAAAAATACTTTTAAACATATTTAGATTTTCCAACCTGAGTGTATAGCAGAAACACCATTAGATAAATTTCTAAATTCAATGTTTGAAAATTTATTTTTTTTTAATAGGTCTACAAGTTCATATTGATTGTAAAATTCGTCTATACTGCTAACTAGATAATTGTACGGCTCTTCACTACCAACTACAATTTTACCAATAAATGGAATTAATTTAGAATATTTTTTATAAAAAAAATTTAAAATTTCATTTTCAACTTTAGAAAATTCTAAACAAAAAAAACGTCCACCAGGTTTCAAAACGCGATACGCTTCTTCTAAACATTTATTTATATCTGTAACATTTCGAATTCCATAACTTATTGTGTAAAAATCAAAAGTGTCATCTTTAAAAGGTAATCTCTCTGCAGAATTTAAATACCATTTAATATTAGTGTAAAATTTTAATTTTTGCTTACCCGTATCAAACATTCCTTTATTAGGTTCCACACAGGCGAAAGTATTTTTATTATCATTTTTTTCAGAAATAATTTTAGCTAGATCTCCTGTACCTGCAGCAACATCAATAATTTTATTTCCAGCTTGTGGGTTCATCCAATTAATCATGCTCTTCTTCCAAAGCCTATGAACACCCAAAGACATCAGATCATTCATCAAATCATAGTTTTTATGAACTTTACTAAATACAGAGTTGACTAGTTTAGTTTTATCTTGATTATACATATTCACAGTTAAATTATATGCCAGAATTACCAGAAGTAGAAGTTGTTAAAAAGTCACTAGAGAATAAATTAAAAAATTTAACTATAAAAAGGGTTTTTATCAGCAATAATAAACTTAGGTACAAAATAGACAATAAACAATTTAGTAAAATTAAAAATCTAAAAATAACATCTATCAAAAGAAGATCAAAATATCTACTTATCAACCTAAACAAAGATCTTACTATTTTAGCTCATCTTGGCATGACAGGAAAATTCTTTATTATTGATAATAATAAAAAACACAAAACTAGTTTTTACTATTCATTAAAAAAAAATGATATAAAACATAATCATATAACCTTTTTTTTTAATAAAAAAATAAAACTTATTTACAACGATGTAAGAAAATTTGGTTTTATCAAAATATTTTCTAGTAAAGACGTTTTTAACTGCGGACACCTTGTATCTTTGGGTCCAGAGCCTCTATCTAGAGATTTTAATTTACGCTATTTCAAAAAATTTATATTGAATAAGAAAACAAAAATTAAAAATTTATTAATGGATCAAAAATTTATTGCAGGATTGGGAAATATATATTGTAATGAAGTTTTATTTTCATGTAAAATTAACCCTACAAGAACCATTAAAAAAATTAATCAAAAAGAGATTAAAGAAATTATAAAGCATGTAAAAAAAATTTTAACTAAGGCAATTTCATTAGGTGGTTCGTCCATAAAAAATTTTTCAAGTACAGATGGTCAAGATGGGATTTTTCAAGAAAAATTTAATGTATATGGCAGAGAAAAAACAAGATGCAGCAGATCAAAATGTTCAGGTATTATAAAAAAAGTCTATACATCGAACCGTTCAACATTTTTTTGCTCCAAATGCCAAAAATAATTGAAGTTGACCCACATGTTTTAAGAAGATATATACGTTAAAAATATGCCAAATACAGCCTCAGCAATAAGAAGAGTAAGAAGAGTAACCAAACAAACAGCTGTAAATAGGCTTAGAAGAAGCAAATATAGAGCTGCCATCAAGAAGATGGAAGACTTGATAAAGAAAGAAAAAAAAACTGAAATTAAAAGTTATTTCTCATCATTTCAATCCATACTAATGAAAGCTACCAAGTCAGGAACTATAAATAAAAAAACTGCGTCAAGAAAAATTTCAAAAATTTCAAAAAAAATTTCAAATTAACTTTTTAATTGAAAAATTTTTAGTTGTTCAACTAAAAAGCTAAATAATTTTGTAAGCCTAACTACATTTAGAAAATAAAAACTATATATAGATATATAACTTAAAGGTTGTAAAAAAAAATCTTTTTAGAAGATTACAAATTTATTAAAAAAAATTAAGTTTTTTTCTTTTCTAAAAATACAACCTAATATAATTTTATTTATAATTTTTAAAAATACAACCTGAAATGATTTATTTTTAAATTTTCAAATATATCTCTTGCAAATGTATTTATTAAAAAATAGAAATGCATTTACGGAATAATTACATGGAAAAAAAATCTACAAAACATCAAGAATTATTTTTAAACGAAGAAGAAAAAACTTTAGTTTGGGAAGATGTACAAAGTACATTTAAAAAAAATTTTGGAACTGAAACTTATTCAAGTTGGTTGAAAAATATTTCTTTATTAAAAGAATACAATGACTACTTGGTTTTAGGAGTACCTACTAGATTCTTTAGGGACTGGATAGTTTCTAGATATTTAGACAAAATACTTTCTGAATTAAAAAATTTTAAAAATAGTATAAATAGAGTGGAATTCAAGGTATCTGAAGAAAATAAAATTAATGTTAACGACACTCTTAAAATAGAAGATTTTAGCAAAGTTACAGAGATAAAAGATTCAATACTGAATTACAATAGACTTAATGCCAATTTAAATTTTGATAATTATATATCAGGCTCAAGTAATGAGGTTGCTCTTTCTTCTTCAAAAAAAATCTGCGAACAGCTATCAAGGTATAACCCTCTTTACATTTATGGAGGTGTTGGTTTGGGTAAAACACACTTATTAAATGCTATAGGTATTGAGCTAGAAAAAAAAACAAATGTAATGTTTATTTCCGCTGAGAGATTTATGTATCATTTCATCAAATCAATTAAGAAGAACGATATGGTCAATTTTAAAGATTTTTTTAGAAAGTCATCAGTGTTTATTATTGACGATATTCAGTTTATACGTGGAAAAGAAGGTTTACAGGAAGAATTTTTTCACACTTTTAATAGCTTAATAGATAAAAGCTCACAAGTCATTATATCAGCAGATCGAGCACCCATGAAATTAGATAGAGTGCAAGAAAGAATTAAATCAAGATTGGCTGGAGGATTAGTAGTAGATATAGATACGCCTGATCTAGACTTAAAAATAAAAATTATAAAAAAACGACTACAGGATATTCAAAACCAATTTAAAGAAAACAGCAATATAAGTGAAGAAGTTATCAATTTTATAGCTACAGAAAGTAAAACAAATATAAGAGAACTAATCGGTGTCCTTAACAGAGTAGTTACATTTAGTAAAATTCACAAGAAAACCTTAACTATTGGAGACTGTAAAAACATACTTAAAGATGTTTTTAATCAAGCAAAAATTATCACGATAGATAAAATACAAAATACTGTATCAAACTTTTTTAACATTCCTTTAGCGGAGATGCTGTCTCAAAGACGATCTAGACCATTAGCTAGGCCAAGGCAAATAGCAATGTATTTAGCAAAAAAAATGACCACTAGATCTTTACCAGAGATAGGAAGACGTTTTGCAAATAGAGATCACACTACTGTAATTCATGCTGTTAAAACAATTACAAGACTTTCAGAAAAAGACGACGAAATGAAAAAAAATGTTGATCAACTTCGTAGTTTATTGCTAGAAGAATAAATAGATGCAATTTGTTATTAAAAGAGATTTTTTGTTAAAATCACTTGCCCAAGTTCAAGGTATAATAGAAAAAAAAAACACTCTTCCAATTTTATCAAATGTTTTATTGGAAGCGCAAAATGGTAAATTATCAATAATAGCTACAGATCTTGATTTAGTATTTTACGATGAGATTAGTGAAATTAAAATTACAAAAGATGGAGCAACCACCACATCAGCTACAATTTTGTATGATGTACTTAGGAAAATATCAGGTAATTCGGAGCTAAAATTTGACTTAAAAAGTGAGAACAAATTAAGTCTAATTACTGATAATTCTGATTTTAATTTATTATGTTTACCAACTGAAAACTTTCCAAATTTTGCTGACGATTTTCAAGATAATGAAGTTTCCTTTAACAAATCTAAATTACTTGCCCTTCTAAATAAAACTAAAATTTCAATTTCAAATGATGACACTAGGCATTATCTAAATGGAATATATCTTCATACTACTGAATCTGAAAAAAAAACTTATTTAACTGGAGTTGCTACGGATAGTCACAGACTATCTTCTAGTAGTATAGAGATTGAGACTGGCAAAACATTTCATTCTTTAATTCTACCTAAAAAAACGGTGTTTCAGTTATGTAATTTATTAGCAGATACAAATGAAAAAGTGCTTATTCAGACAAGTGATACAAAAATTCAATTTAAAATAGGAAGAATGAAATTAATTTCTAAAGTTATAGACGGTAAATTTCCAGACTATAAAAAAGTAGTTCCTGTTGGCAATGACAAAATACTAACAGTTAGTTCTTTAGATTTTGTCCAGGCTATAGAGAGGGTTATTACAGTTTCTATAGATCGGAAAGAGGGTGTGAAATTAATACTTGCTAAAGATAATATAAAATTTTCAGTTAATAGTACAAATTCAGGAGAAGGAAATGAAGTTGTTAAGTCCAGCTTTACTGCAGAAGAAATGACAGTTAGTTTTAATTCAAAATATTTAGTTGATATTGCTTCAGAGATAGAAGATAGAAATTTGAAAATTAACTTGAAAGATCCAGTTTCTCCAGTTTTAATTGAAGACATGTCTGACAAAAATAGTTATTACGTTGTAATGCCCATGAAAATCTAGTTAAGTACTTTCAAATGTTTAATTATTTATTTGCTTTAAAACTGTTGTTATTATTAACTAATATAAGGTCTAACTTCTAGTAGATTTCGTATAAAACCAAAAAAGTGTTATAAGTTTAAATCTTTAAATCAATTATTCATGTCTAAAAACTTAGAAAAAACTTCAGAGCAATCTTATAGTGCTGATTCTATCAAGGTCTTAAAAGGTTTAGACGCTGTTAGAAAAAGACCGGGTATGTATATTGGTGATACCGATGACGGATCTGGACTTCATCATATGGTTTTTGAAGTTGTAGACAATGCTATTGATGAAGCGTTAGCAGGACACTGTAAAAATATTTCAGTCGTTATGGATAAAGAAAATACTATTACAGTAGAAGATGATGGTAGAGGAATTCCTGTAGACATGCATAAGGGAGAAAAAATGTCAGCAGCCGAAGTTATTATGACACAATTACACGCAGGTGGTAAATTTGATCATGACTCTTATAAAGTTTCAGGTGGCCTGCATGGAGTGGGCGTTTCAGTTGTTAATGCTCTATCTGAAAAACTAGAACTAAATATTTTTAGAGATGGTAAGGAATATTTAATATCTTTCAAAAATGGTAATTCTATAAAACCTTTAAGAGAAGTTGGAAAGACTAAAAAGAAAGGAACTAAAATAACTTTTTTACCATCTAAGGAAATTTTTTCTTCAACAAAATTTAGTTCTGCAATTTTACAAAAAAGAATGCGCGAATTAGCTTTTTTAAACAAAGGTATTATTATAACTCTTACAGATAAAACTGGAGCAAAATCTAAAGAATATATAAACAAATATGAAGGTGGAATTTTAGAATTTGTAAAATATATTAATCATAAAAAACCGCAATTAGTTAATAAAAATGAAATTGCAGTATTCAAAAAACCAATATTTATTACAGCAGAAAAAAATAAAGTAGTAGTTGAATGTTCTTTTGAATGGAATTCAGGATACTCTGAAGATGTCTTGGCATTTACTAATAATATTCACCAAAAAGACGGAGGAACCCATCTCCTCGGTTTTAGAAGTGCCTTAACACGAGTTATTAATAAATATGCGAATGATAAAAATTTAGGAAAAAAAAATAAAGTTAGTATTTCTGGAGATGATATTAAGGAAGGACTAGTAGCAGTTCTGTCTATTAAGATGCCTGATCCAAAATTTTCCTCCCAGACGAAAGATAAACTAGTTTCTTCAGAAATAAGGTTAATTGTTGAGAGTGTAGTTAACGAAAGAGTTTCGACTTGGTTTGATCAAAACCCATCTGTTACTAAAAATATTCTAGAAAAAATACTACAAGCTGCTATCGCAAGAGATGTAGCTAGAAAAGCCAGAGACAGTGTAAGAAGAAAGGGAACGTTTGAATTATCTGGGCTGCCAGGCAAACTTGCTGACTGTCAAATTTCAAAAAGAGAAGGTACCGAACTTTATATAGTAGAAGGAGATTCTGCTGGAGGGTCAGCTAAACAAGGTAGATCAAGAAAGTATCAAGCAGTTCTTCCATTGAGAGGTAAAATACTAAATACCTATGTAAAAAATAAAACAAAACCAAACGGAATACAAAATGATTACGCAACAAAAGCGCTTGCAAAAATGATGTCATCTAACGAAGTAGTGACTTTAATTAATGCGTTGGGGACCGGGTCCAAAGATTTCAATATAGAAAATTTAAGATATGACAAAATAATAATTATGACCGATGCCGATGTTGATGGGTCGCATATAAGAACATTATTGCTTACTTTTTTTAATAATTCACCATTTAATCAACTGATTGAAAATGGACACTTGTACTTAGCTCAGCCACCTTTATTCAAGGTAACCAAAGGTACAAAAAGTTCTTATATTAAAGATGAAAAAAGTTTAGAGGAACATATTTTAAAAATATCTGAAAAAAGTGGAAAAAACTTAAAAAAAGGATCCTCAGAATTTAACAAGTTTATGGAAGAACAAAGACAAAAATTAACCATTCAAAGATTTAAAGGTTTGGGAGAAATGAATCCAGAAGAGCTGTGGCAGACTACATTAAATCCTGAAAATAGAACTTTATTGCGTGTACGCTATTCAAAAGATACAAAAGAAAAATCTAAAGACGATCAAAAGCTTATCGATATTTTAATGGGAGATGATGTCGCTCCTAGAAGAGATTTTATTACTAGTAACGCTTTAGAAGTAGCTAATTTAGATATTTAATTTTAAATGAATTTTTCTACTCTATTCAGATTAGAAGAGAACCTTCACCTAGATAAAAAAACTTTAGTAAATTTAAGGTGGATAGCTATTATGGGACAATTAATAGCAATTAATTTTGTTTTTTTTTTTTTAAAATTAAATCTACCTATTCTTGAAACACACGTTATTATTTCATTTGGTCTTATAACAAACGTTATTTTACAATTTCGTATTAAAACCAACCAACTAAACGATCTTTATTCAGCTCTTTTTCTTGCTTATGATTTATTTCAATTGACTGTCTTACTATATTTGACAGGAGGAATTTTTAATCCATTCTCATTACTTGTAATCATTCCTACTATAGTTTCTTCAACATTTTTAAGCATGGGAACAACAATAATCCTTGGAACCTTAACTATATTACTATTATTTTTTTTAAAAGAATATCACAAGATTCTCCCAGGTTTAGATCTTTATATTTTTAATTTTCCAGAATATTATTTAGTAGGAACTTTAGTTTCTATAATTATTGGTTTAGTTTTTTTAAGTTATTTTGGAATACGATTCTCGGGAGAAACAAAAAAAAGGACAGAAGCTCTTGATAAACTTCAACAGGTAATGGCAAAAGAATATGAACTGGATTCACTTGGCGGGCAAGCCGCTGCTGCCGCACATTCCCTAGGTACACCGCTCGCAACAATATCTGTAGTAGTTAAAGAACTTAAAAAAGAAATTGGAGATAACTCTAAACATTCAAAAGATTTAGATTTACTAATTAGTCAAGCTAAAAGATGTAGTGAAATCTTAAAACAAATTTCAAAAAAAGAAATTAGCGATGATCAATTTATTAATCTAATAAAAGTAGAAAATCTTTTAGATGAAATTATTGTTTCTTTTAAAGAAACATCAGAAAAAAAAATTATTTTATTTGAAAACGAGGATAAAAATAAGATAAATATCAAAAGGTCACCGGAAATTGTTTATGGGTTAAGAAATTTTATAGGAAATGCAGTTAAATTTGCTGATAAACAAGTAAACATAAGTTTAATAAGTGATGACCAAACTCTTGTGTTGATAATAAATGACGATGGACCAGGCTTTTCAGAAGATATAATTAATCTTATTGGTGAACCTTATCTAAAATCAAAATCTAAAAAAGTAAGTGGTAAAGCTGGTCTAGGATTAGGTATCTTTCTAGGTAAAACTCTTTTGGAAAGAAAAAAAGCTCAATTAATTTTTTTTAACAAAGAAGGGTTAAAAGGTGCATCTGTTAAGATATCTTGGGACATATTAGATATTAAAAATTAATGTAAAGCAGATTCTCGTCTAGTCATACAATGTATAGTGTTAAATGCCACATTAAATATGAAGAATTGGGAGCCAAAGACTCTTACTATCTCTTAAATTCAAAAGTATAAGAAAGAATTTTATAGGCTAATTTTGCTACTAAGAAATTATAAGAGTTAAAACCTTTAATTGGCGACAGTTCATTAATATCTGCCCCAACAATATTTGAATTTTTTGCAGCAATTTTAATAATATTTAAAGTTTCATCCCATAGTAATCCCCCTGGCTCAGGAGTTCCCGTCGCTGGCATAATGCTTGAGTCTAAACCATCAACATCAAAAGTCAGGTAAACAGTTTTATTTTTTACCATTTTTTTAAATTTTTTTAAGTCCCAATTTAATTTGTCTTTAGCCCAAAAAATATTAATTCTTGCTTTATTTTTTTTTAAAAAAGGTATTTCACTTTTAGAAATATTTCTAATTCCAAAAGAAATAATAGATATATTTTTATGATCTAGACATCTTTTGATAGCTGAAGCATGTGAAAATTTTTCACCATTATAACTTTCCCTTAAATCTGCATGTGCATCAAAATGTAATAAGCAAATTTTTTTATGTTTTTTTACAAATGGAGCTATACACCCTGGAGTAATAGTGTGCTCTCCACCAAAAGTAATGGGAAAGAGCTTCTTATTCAAAATTTCCTCGTTTATATCTGACATTTTTTTTAGAGCTTTTTTAATGTCTTTGTCAATCTTGAATGGTCTTAAGGTTTTAATGCCAATTTTTTTATAAGGTTCACAATGTAGTTCCTCATCATATAATTCTACTTGATGAGAAGCCTTAATAATTTCTTTAGGTCCATTCCTGGTACCACCACCGTAACTAACAGTTTTTTCAAGCCCGAAGGGAACAACAACAACTTTCTCTTTAAAGTTGACTTTATTGTCAATTCCAAGAAAACCATTTTTGTTTGTAAGATATTTCACTCTTTAATCCTATTAATTTTTATTTTTTAATATTTTTTTGTTCAAATATTTTTGAAAAGTTTTTCCTATCTCTTTTTTTCCAATGTTCACGATGGTATGCATCACTTGCGATTAACGGTAATACGCTTGTTGCTTCAGCAAACACCATTTGTTCTTTTGTTACATCTACTTTACCCCATGAACTTGCCTCTTTTAAAGTTGAACTACTGCAAGCTCCATCACGAACATCAGCAACAGTAATTTGAATAGCATATTTATGCATATCAACTTTTTTCCCTAATAGCTCTGCACACACAACAGTGTCTTGAACAAAATTTTTTGGAACACCACCTCCAATCATTAACAAACCAGATTGTTTAGATTGTAGTTTAATTTCAGTTAATTCTCTAAATTCGCGTATAGAGTCTATAGTCATATGTTTTTTTGGATTTTTTTCTTGATGCATTACTAAACCAAAACCTGCTGAGCTATCCGTAAAAGCTGGACAAAAAATTGGAACATTGTTGTCATAAGCAGTTTCAATCAATGAACCTTTTTTTTTCCCGTTAGTCTTTAAATATTTACCAAGCTCATTAATAAACTCTCTAGAGGTGTACGATCTAGGCTCTAGAGTATTAGCTATTTCACATATGGCTTTATCACAAGACTGGAGCTCCTCTTCGTCAATGTAGGTATCGTATATTCTATCAATATAGTTGTCTCTAAGAACAGTATCATCTTGAAATTGTGATCCTTGATAGTGTTTAAAGCCTAAAGCCTCAAAAAAATCCATATCAATTATAGAGGCACCAGTAGCAACAATAGCATCAATCATGTTATTTTTTACAAGATCTGTATATAAATCCATACATCCGCCTGCAGATGTGGATCCAGCTAATGTTAAGAAAATTGAGCAATCTTTATCAGCTAGCATTTCATTATAAATTCCAGCAGCTCTAGCTGTATCTCTAGATGTGAATGACATTTTCCTCATCCCATCAATGATTTTTCTAGCATCGAACGACTTGATATCAATATGTTCTACAGGATTATTAAGAAGAGATTTTTTATTATGTCCTAATTTAGGAGTATTTTTTTGTTTCATTAAGCAACCAAGTATTTAACTTTGCTCGATGAATCATACAAACTCATAATTGGTTGGTCTGTTACTTCAAATATTTTATCAGAGAAAAAACCGTTAAATTTAGTTCTAAAAGTTAATCCGTAAGCACCTAATTGTCCTAATTCAATATAGTCACCCTCTTTAATATTGTTAGGTAATAGAAAAGGTCCTTTCATATAATCCATACTATCGCAAGTAGGTCCAAAAAAGTTAAATGCAGTTAATTTTTTTGATTGTGCTCTTCCGTTTAAAATCATTCTAGAAGGTAAAATGAAATTTGGAACTCCAGCATCAAATAAAGTACCGTATGTCCCGTCGTTAATATAAAGTTTTTGTTTTTTTCTAAGATTAACTTTGACAATAGTTGAACCGCTTTCAGCTACTATTGCTCTTCCAGGTTCACAAATTAATTGAGGTGCGATTGGCAAATTAAGTTTCGTTATAGAATTTTTTATTTCATTTAAATAGTTTTCAAGAGGTTCAGGGTTTAAGTCCGGATATACAGAAGGAAATCCACCACCCACATTTATAATATCAGGTATAATTTTAGTTTTTTTAATTATATTCCCAACCTCACTAATTGCTTTAGCGAAAGAAACTTTATGCATACATTGAGAACCTACATGAAAACTAACTCCTATTTTATTTGCATGCTCTTTACATAATCTAACTAGCCCTAGTGCTTCACTAGTGTGTGCTCCAAATTTTTTAGATAAATCAATTTCAGCATGTTCATTGGAAATAGAAATTCTTATATAAAGAGTTAAATCTTTTGCATGATTTGTTGCTTCAAGAATTTTTATTAATTCATCTTTTGTATCTAGTGCAAAGTCTTTAATTCCTAAACTATGGTAAGCTTCTGAAATATCATTTCTACTTTTTACTGTATGCATAAAATAAATGTGGGCTTCAGGTTTTAAATTTCTTATCAATTGAATTTCATTTATCGAGGCGGCATCAAAATTTTCTATACCATTACTAATAATATGCTTCAAAACTTCTTTGTTTGGATTAGTTTTTACTGCGTATAATACTTTTCCAGGAAAATTGTTTTTAAAAAATTGAGTTGAATTTTTAATTGACTCTGGGCGTATGCAATACACCGGATAGTCAGGTCTTAACGTGTTAACTAGTTTGTTAACGTCTGTAAATTTTCGCATCTCATGTGTCCCTCTTTATGTTTACACAGAAGGTTTTTAAAAAATTTTATAAAAAAACCTAATAAATCGTTATTTAGTGTTTTTTTAATTAATGTAAAGAAAATAATATATTTATATGGTTGATAATTTTCAATTCATTGCCATATTAATTGCTGAATGAGAAGTACAACTACAACCATCACAGCATTAAAGATTTCAGATTTCGAAGATAAGTCTCTCTTGATACTTGATGATGATGAGCCATTTAGAAGTAGACTGGCTAGAGCTATGGATAAA